>Ga0315909_10001932_pt1 | contig 27188 bp, 27 predicted proteins | sample LakEriMetagenome_11_FD_203527 | JGI IMG/M metagenome (GOLD analysis project Ga0315909, IMG submission 203527) | Freshwater fungal communities from buoy surface, Lake Erie, Ohio, United States - Buoy 2 MA125 | ecosystem: Environmental > Aquatic > Freshwater > Lake | place: USA: Lake Erie, Ohio...
ACTAGTTCTTCCTATAGAGCCGTCGTAGACTACGACGTTGATAGGACGGGTGTGGAAGCGTGGTAACACGTTAAGCTTACCGTTACTAATAGCTCAATTGGCTTGATTTATGCACTGAAAAAATTTTCGATACAAATTAATAATGTAAGAGTTATCAAAGTTGGAAATATATAAAAATAAATTTATAATTTAAATAAAGTAAAATTTTTTATACAATTGTTTTATCGATAAAAATGAACCAAATTAATTTTTTTAACATTTATCTCGGTTCTAATTAAAAAAATAACTTTATTACTTCTTAATAACCTCTTAAGTATTGCCTAGGTAATATTTTTTTGTATTTTTCAATTTTACTTGCTTCTTTAAAAATCCATCTCGGATTTTTTAAAAAGGCTCTGCCAACAGCAACAAAATCAAAGCTATTATTATTTAATCCTTTTTCAATTAATTTTAAGTCATTTAACATTCCGGTACAACATATCTTTAATTTTGTAGAACTTTTAATTTTTTTTGAAATCTTCATCCTAAAACCATTTGTTATTTTCATATTTGTTTTTGGTAAAATCCCCCCACTAGATATACAGATGTAATCCAGACCAATTTTTTCTAATTTTTTTGTTAGATATATTGCTTCATTTAGGTTAATTCCTCCTGGCAAATGATCGCTGGCTGTAATTCTTGCACCTAGAATTTTATTCTTCGGCCAAACTTTTCTTACAATTTCTGAAATTTCAACTAGAAGTCTAGTTCTATTTTCTAGACTGCCCCCATATCTATCTTTTCTAATATTTGAAATAGGTGACATAAATTGATGCAACAAATATCCATGAGCCATGTGAATTTCTAAACAATCAAAATTTATAAAATTCGCAGCTATTGCAGCTTTTTTAAAATTTTTAATTAAAATTTTTATATCCTTGATTTTCATTTCTTTTGGCTTTGGCCAACCCAAGGATCTTTTAATTGAGGAAGAAGAAATTGTTGTCCATGAGCCTTTACTTTTTTTTAAACTTTTGCCTTGATTTACCCACGGAAGATTTGCTGATCCTTTTCTACCGGAATGAGAAATTTGAATTCCAATAGGCATATTATTATTAAGTTTTTTTAAAAAAATTAAAAGTTTTTTTAATTCTTTAATTTGTTTTTTTTCATAAATTGCTAAATCATTATGGGTAATCTTTCCCTCTCTAGATACAGCTGTTGACTCGAGCATAATACCTCCAGCTCCTGAAGACATTAGCGATCCCAAGTGATTATAATGCCATTTTGTTGGGTAACCATTATTTGCTGAGTACTGGCACATCGATGATATGCAAATTCGATTTAATAATAATTTTTTATTTATTTTAAAATTACTAAATATCATACCTACAGACTACAAATTCATTATGAGGATGAAAAATGGCATTCGGATATGCCCAATAAGTTTCAATAAAATATTTATTTAGTGCTTTGCCTAATTTTGGCAAATGTGGCACTCCATCACTATCTACCATGGATTTCATTTCCGTTGCAATTCTTAGCCATTCCCCCTTTTTTTGATTTTTATATAGAAGTCTAGACCTTAAAGCTACATCAACCGGTACAAGTTTATAATTTAATTCTTTAATTTTTTTGTAAATTAAATTTAATCTAGTCGGTTCTTTAAATCCTAAATTTTTTACTTTAATTCTGTATAATTCTATTTTTGAATTAGTTATTTTAATTTTATTTTTTTTATTTTTAATAATATCTAAAATCCAATGACTTAAAATTACATTATTTTTTTTTAGATCCCTGAGACACTGATTTATATTTTTATATTTACATTTACTAATAATGTTCCAAGGTTTTTTCATATAATAAATGTAAATATTATTTTCCAGCCACCCACCCACCGTCTGATAAAATAGATGATCCAGTAATGCTCGAAGATTTTTCAGTAGTCAAAAAGAACACTATCTCAGCAATTTGTTTAGTAGTCGAAAATTTTCTTAAAGGGATTTTTTTTTTAATCAAATTTAATCTTTTTTTTGATTTTACTCTCTCTAATTGATTTACTATAGTTTTGGTTGGAGAAACTGTCACTGACCTTATTCCATGCTTACCAAGATCTAAAGCGATTGCTTTGTTGAAGCCTTCTAATCCAAATTTGGACATACAATAAGCACTTCTATTGTACGCTCCTATATGAGCTAATTGAGAAGTAATATTTACTATGCATCCTTGAATTTTATTCTTAATCATTTTTTTTGCAAAAATTTGACTTAGGAGAAATGGAGCTTTAAGATTAACAGAAAGTAAATCGTTTATTTCTTTTAAGGTAACATCAGTAAAATACTTAGCATTGGCCAAAGCTGCATTATTAATTAGATTATTTATTTTCGGTATTTTTCTTTTTAAAGTTTTTATAAAATTATAATTCTTCAAGTCTCCTACATAAATTTTAAAATTAACTTTTTTTTTTTTTAGAATATTGTAAAGCTCTTTTTTCTGATGGTTTTTATATACTAACAAAACTAAACTATGATTTTCTTTTGCAAATTTTAGAGCAATTTCTTTACCTATTCCCCTGCCCGCACCAGTTACTAATGTTATTTGTTTCATTAATTTAAATATTATAAACTTTTCTCCACTCTTTTGCGTGATTATTTCCTAAAATAGTTCCTTCAGCATTGCATAGATTGCAAGGACTATCGCATCTTTTGCCTTTTAGAAGATTTTTTCTATATTTTTCAAAAATTTTTCCTGTCCATATGTCAAACAGACTTTGTTGCATAATGTTACCCATCGTAATTCTTCTTTGCCAATCTTGAGGACATAAAAAAATGTCACCATTCCAGTCAACTAACAATTGATAAGAAGGATAGTAGCATTTATCAAAAGTGCCTAATTTTTCTTGCATACCTACTTTAATTGTTCCGGTTCTATTTGTTAACTTTAGTCCATAATCTCTTTTTTTGTCATACCATCTGTCTCGTAGTATAACAAAATCCTTTGGAACTTTAGACTCAAGTATCATTTTTTTAAATTTTTCAATTTGTTGTGGTCCGTCATACATACTAACCAAAATTTTATTCGCGTTGCTGTTATAGAGTTCTCTAATTTTATTTGAATTTAAAGTGTCACCATTTGTAACCACTTCTACAAAAGAAACTTTTGCCAATTTTTTTGAAATTTCATTCACCTCTTTATGCAACATAGGCTCACCATAACCACAAAGAACTACTGAACCTTTGTAACTTATTTCTTCTAAATCTTTTACAAGTTTATCTATTAATACTAATTGCATTCGTTGGTAGGTGTTAGGAGCAATACTTTGATCTGATTTAGGACAAAAAATACAAGATCTGTTACAAACATCAATTATGCTTAACTCTATCCAGCTAGGCATTGGAAATTTTTTAAAAAAAACAATTTTATCATCAACAATTACTGTTCTTCTTTTAAGATTAATTTTAATTGTTTTATACAAACGCTTAGATCTTTTAAATTCTTGAATTGTCATGGTTAATATTTTAATATAAGTTAATTGTTTTATTTGTATAGTTAATATCCAATCATTTAATCAATATTTATTTTTTAATAACTCACAGTTATTACTATCTGTGCTAATTTTAAATATCATTTATTTAGACATTTATTATTAATATTAAAATGATCAAATCAAGTAGGCTGCCATATATAAATTTTATAAGCTTATTATGTGCTTTACAAATTCCCTTTTTAGTAAGCGGACCATTTCTACCTGATCTGACTCTAAGTCTGCTAAGTATTTATTTTTTTACTTTTTGTATCAAAAATAATTATTATAAAAAGTTTACAAATATTTATTTTATTTTGTTTTTAATTTTTTGTCTTGCAATTGTCATTTCTTCTATATTATCCGATTATGCATCTTATAGTTTAAAAACATCATTAACTTATATTCGAATTGGGATTTTCTCAGCATTAATTTCCTATCTAATCGATGAAAATAAAAAAATACTTAATTATTTTTATCTTTCCTTTTTTTTAACTTATTCAGCTCTTATTGTTGATGGATATTATCAATATTTTAATAAAGAAAATTTATTTGGGACTCCACTTTATCATCCAAGCAGAGTATCCTCTTTTTTTGGCGATGAATTAATTTTAGGTTCTTTTTTATCTAGAACACTTCCATTGTTTGTAGCTTTATTTATTATCAAGAAAAAAAAATTATGGGAAATTTACTTTTTCCCTATATTTTTAATATTAATATCAATTTTAATTGTTTTTTCAGGTGAGAGAGCGTCTCTATTGTTTTTATTAATTTCATTTCTTTTAATTTTAATATTAATTTCAAAATATAAAAAAATAAAAATTTTATTTTTTACACTTTTCTTTCTTTCTTTTAGTATATTATTTGCTAGTGATAATAAAATATCTGAGCGTTTTATAAAATCTCCAATCGAAAGCATTGGATTTGAGAAAAATAAAATAAATTTATTTTCACCACAACACGAATCGTTATTTTTGACTGCACGAAACATTTTTTTAGATAAACCAATTTTTGGAAGCGGTCCAAGGACATTTAGATTGGAATGTAAAAATCCTAAATATGCTCAAGGAATTATGCCATGCCAAACACATCCACATAATTTTTATTTTCAAATACTTGCTGAAACCGGATTGTCAGGTTTTTTATTTTTAGTAGGACTTTTTTCTTACATAGTAATAATATTAACTAAGCATTTCTTTATTAAAATAATTAAAAATAATGCAATTCTTACTGATTTCCAAATATGTCTCTTTGTCGGACTTTTAATAACCGTTTGGCCATTTACAACAAACGGAAATTTTTTTTCTAATTATCTTATGATCACCTATGGTTTGCAAATGGGTTTTTTTAGAAGGAACATTTAATTAAGTTATGAAATTAAGTATTATTGGAGCAGGATATGTCGGATTACCATTGGCAATAGCTTTTTCTAAATTTTTCAATGTTTATTGTTTTGATGTTAATTTAAAAAGAATAAAAGAGCTTCAATCTGGCAATGATTTAAATAATCAACATAATAAAAATGAAATAAAAAAAAAAAATTTAATTTTTTCAGGGGATTCTGTTATTTTAGAAAATTCAGATATTTTTATCATTACTGTTCCAACTCCAATAAATAAAAATAATCAACCTGATCTGAGTATGTTGAAAAGCGCAAGTAGTTTAGTTGCAAAATATATAAAAAAAAATTCTTTAGTAATTTATGAGTCAACTACTTATCCGGGCTGTACAAATGATTATTGTGTACCGATAATAGAAAAGCATTCTAATTTAAAATGTGGAAAAGATTTTGATGTTGCATATTCACCCGAAAGAGTAAATCCAGGAGATAAAGTAAATACATTAAAAAATATTACAAAAATTGTTAGCGCCAATAATTGCAAAACTCTTATGAGAGTAAAAAAACTATATAACTTAATTTGTAAATCAATTTATCAAACAACTAGTATTAAAGTTGCCGAAAGTGCAAAAATTATTGAAAACACACAAAGAGATTTGAATATTGCATTAGTTAACGAGTTTAGTCTAATATTTAATAAATTGAAAATTTCGACAAATGAAGTTTTAAAAGCTGCGGCAACTAAATGGAATTTTCATTATTATAGACCAGGATTAGTTGGTGGTCACTGCATAAGTGTTGATCCCTATTATTTATCTTTCGAGGCAAAAAGAAATAATTACCTTCCTAAAATAATTTTATCCGGGCGAAAATTTAATGAAAATATGCCCAAATATATTTTTAAACAAATTAAATTGTTATTAAAAAAAAATAAAATAAAAAAAAAAATTGATCTTTGTATTCTTGGTTTTTCATTTAAAGAAAATATACCTGATATTAGAAATACTAAAATTCTAAACTTGATTAAACTATTAGAAAACGAAGGCTTTAAATATAAAATTTTTGATTCATTTGTATCAAAAAAAGAAGTACAAAAAATATACAATATTAAAATATATGATTTTAATGAAATTGAAAAATTTAAGTTTGATGCAATTGTGTTAGCCGTTTCACATAAAAATTTTAAAAAAAAAATAAGTTTCTATAATAAATTTTATAAAAATTTAAGTAAAAAAATTTTTTTTGATCTTAAGAATGTATATTCGGCTGAAGATTTGACTAAAAATAATTTTAAATATTTTCAGTTATAGTTTTAAAACAAATTAACTATACTTTTTTTAATAAATCATTAATAACAAGTTATGAAGTCAAAAATAGCTCTAATAACTGGAATTACAGGACAGGATGGATCATATTTAGCTGAATTGTTAATTAGAAAAGGGTATAAAGTTCATGGCATTAAACGTCGTTCATCATTAATAAATACTGACCGGATAGATCATCTTTATCAAGATCCTCACGAACAAAAATCAAAATTACTGCTACATCACGGAGACTTAACCGATGCAACTTCTTTGATAAGAATTATTCAAGAGGTTAGTCCGGATGAAATTTATAATTTAGCAGCACAAAGTCACGTTGCCGTATCTTTTGAACAACCTGAATATACTGCAAATGCAGATGCTTTGGGAGCATTGAGAATACTTGAAGCAATTAGAATTCTACAAATGACAAAAAAAATAAAATTTTATCAAGCATCGACCTCTGAACTATTTGGTAATGCTAAGCAAATTCCACAAGATGAAAGCACACCATTTCATCCAAGAAGTCCTTATGGTGTAGCAAAACTTTATGCTTATTGGATTACAGTAAACTATAGAGAGGCATATGGCATATATGCGTGTAATGGAATTTTATTCAATCATGAGTCACCAGTTCGAGGCGAAACTTTTGTAACTAGAAAAATTACAAGAGCGTTGTGTCGCATTAAATTAAACATTAAAAAAAATTTATATATTGGTAATTTAAATGCAAAAAGAGATTGGGGTCATGCTAAAGATTATGCAGAGATGCAATGGTTGATGTTACAACAAAAAAACCCTGAAGATTTTGTTATTGCAACGGGAGAACAGCATTCTGTAAAAGATTTCATAAATCATGCTGCTCAAGAACTTAAAATGAATATTAAATGGCAAGGAAATGGAAAAAATGAAGTTGGAATTTATAAGAGTAGGGAAATTATTAAAATTGATCCAAAATATTTCAGGTTAACAGAGATTGATTCATTGGTTGGCGACTCTACAAAGGCAAAAAAAAAATTAGGATGGCGACCAAAGATTTCTTTTAAAAGATTGGTTAAAGAAATGGTTGCTGAAGATTTAAAAATAGCAAAAAAAGAAATTTTTTTTCAAAAAAAATAGTGTTTAAAAGAAATAAAAATATTTTTGTTGCCGGTCATCGTGGAATGGTTGGGACGGCAATATTAAATTTATTAAAAAAAAAAAACCATAACGTAATAACAGCCAATAGATCAAAATTAGATTTAACAAATCAAAATGCTGTACTTAAATTTATTAAAAATAATCAAATTGATCAAATTTATATTGCTGCAGCTAAAGTGGGTGGAATTTATGCTAACAATAAATATCCAGCACAATTTATCTACGAAAATTTAATGATAGAATGTAATTTAATACATTCTGCTTTCTTATCTGGAATTAAAAAAATTTTATTTATAGGATCAAGTTGTATATATCCGAAATTTTCGAAGCAACCAATAAAAGAGGATTATTTGCTGTCAGGTTATTTAGAGCCGACAAATGAGCCTTATGCAATCGCTAAAATTGCAGGGCTAAAAATGTGCGAAAGCTATAATAGACAATATGCAATAACTAAAAATTTGGATTATAGAAGCATAATGCCATGCAATCTTTATGGTGCTGGAGACAACTACGATAATTTAAATAGTCATGTTATACCAGCGTTAATAAAAAAATTTCATTTAGCAAAAATTAGTAAAAAATCAAAAGTTATTGTTTGGGGTAGCGGAAAAGTAAAAAGAGAGTTTCTTGATGTTAGAGATTTGGCTAGAGCTGCTTATTTCATAATGAATTTAAGAAAAAAAGTTTATATCAAAAATACGAGTAGCATGTGCGGTCATATTAATGTTGGCTCTGGGAAGGAACTAACAATAAAAAGTTTAGCTAAAATGATAAAGAAAATTACTAAATTTTCTGGAAAAATTATTTTTGATCATAAAAAACCTGACGGCACGAAAAGAAAACTTTTAAACACTAAATTAATTCGTAGCTTGGGTTGGGCACCCGAAATCAGTTTGGAGACCGGATTAAAAGAGGCATATATTGATTTTATGAATAATGACGACTCTTTTTAAAATTTTAAGATTTTTTAATAAAAAAGAAAAAGAAAGATCATTAATACTTTTTATTTTAATTTTTTTTACAGCTATCGTAGATACTTTGGGTATTGCAAGTATATTTCCATTTATTTCATTACTTTCGGATCCAACTTTAATTGAAAGAAATTTTATATTAAATTTTTTCTTTTTGAAGTTTCAGTATTTTAATATTTCTGAATATTCATTGATTACTAAGATATTTGGATTTATGATTTTAGTGATTTTTATTTTTTCATTATTTTTGCGATCAATCTCAAACTATTTTCAAATAAGATTTATACACATGAGAGAATATAGTCTATCAAAACGTATTCTGGAATATTATTTAAATCAAAAATATTCTTGGTTTGTAGATCAGTCAAGTTCGGATTTGAGTAGAAATATTTTATCTGAAGTTCATGAATTTATAGATAAGGCTTTTATGCCACTTTTAAACATAATTGCATTTGGAACAGTAGCAATATTATTAATAATTATATTATTTTATTTTGACCCAAAATTAACATTTTTGACTCTTTTAATATTTTGCATTTCATATTTATTATTTTATTTTTTTTTAAAAAAAACTTTAAAAAAAATAGGCACCAAAAGACTTAATGAAAATCAATCAAGATATAAGATATTAAATGAAGTTTTTAGCGGTATTAAGCAAGTAAAAATATCTTATTTGGAAGCACATTTTATAAATCTTTTCTCCAAAGCCTCATTTGATTATGCAAAAGCATGTGCCATGTTCCAAACTATTACTCAACTTCCTAGATTTATAATAGAAGGTATTGCATTTGGAGGATTTTTGTTTTTGATAATACTTAATATTGATCATAAAGATTTTTTAACTTTGTTACCAATTATCTCATTATTTGCTTTTGCAGGATACCGTATGCTTCCAGCATTCCAACAAATTTATTTGGCCATAAGTCAAATACGTTATTCTTCGATAATAGTAGATCATATGCGATCTACATTTAAGAATATTGATGAATTTATCTTAATTGAGAAAAACTCAACAAAAAAAATTGATTTTAATGTGTCGATAAAATTAATTGATGTTAAATTCAAATATAAAGAGTCAAAAAATTTAATCATAAATGGATTAAATCTTACAATTCCATCTAAATCTAAAGTCGGAATAATTGGACCAACTGGAGTAGGAAAAACTACACTAGTCGATTTAATTATAGGTTTATTAGAACCAGACAGTGGAGAGATTTACATTGATAATGTTAAGCTAGATAATCAAAATAAACATAGTTGGTATAAAAAAATTGGTTATGTTACCCAAGATATTTTTCTAACAGATAATGATATTTGGCAAAATGTAGCATTTGGTGTTGATAAAAATAAAATTGATAGAAAAAAAGTTCAAGAAGTTTGTAAGATTGTCTGTTTGGATGAGTTCATAAACAATCATCTTCATTTAAAGTATGATACAATAGTAGGTGATCGTGGCATCAAATTATCTGGCGGGCAAAAACAAAGAATAGGGATTGCAAGATCTTTGTACTCGTCTCCAAGTGTATTGGTATTAGATGAGGCAACAAGCGCTTTGGACTCAGATATTGAAGCAAACATAATTTCAAATTTTGATAAAATGCAGGATAACATCACAATTTTAATGATTGCCCATCGTTTAAATACACTCAAAAATTGTGATTTAATTATTGAAATTCAAAATGGAAAAATATTAAGAAGTGGATCATATACAGAAATAATAAAAAAATAAGTTTTTATAAGCAAAATTATATTTTTTTTAATTTTAGAGAAATTTTTATTTAAGCTCTAGTTTAATTGATTTTCAAAGCTTAATTTCGTAATTTTGATTATAACGGTTTATAATATTTATATTTAGTAGTTTAAAATTATAGTACAATCACTATCGTGCCACAAAAAAAAAATTATCAGTTCGTTATTTCTAAGAAAAAAAATTTATTTATTCTTCCTATTGAGACTTTACTATTTATTTTTAACTTTTATTTAATTTTTAAAAAAAATTGTTTAAAAAAAATTTTAACAAAAGTTTTTAATCCAAGTTTTAAAGTAGTCGTGTTAGGTAACGGACCTAGCTTGCTTAAAAGTATTAATAATAATAAATTTATTAGATCACTAAAGAATAATCAGCTTATAACACTAAATACTTTCCCTTCAAAAGATTTTTTTTTTAAATTAAAACCCAGTTTTCATTGTTTAATAGACTCTGCCTTTTTTAAAAATTATGAATTTTTAACTAAAGAAATAAAAACTGAAATAACAAAAACATTTGCAAATTTAAATAAGACAAAATGGAATTTAATTATATTTATACCTAGTGGTACAAAAAAAATATTAGAGAAAAAGATTATAAATAATAAAATTGAATTTAAAGAATTATCTTTTATGAATTATGATTTTGAGTCAAGTCTTTATATAAAGTTATGTAGTTATCTAGAGCTGCCACCACCAAGAGTTAATGTTACAGTTACTGCCCTATATTTGGCAATATTGTCCGGTAATAAAGATATTAAGCTTGTCGGTGCAGATATGACTACATTCAAAGATTACGAAGTCAACCAAACTGATAACGAAGGTTATATATATTCTAAACATTTTTCAAATTCCAGAAATAATGCTTATCATCTTACCCATAAATTAATAAACAAAAAATCTAACTCAATGTATGTAAGACTTATAAGGTTTGCATCATGCTTTAAATGGTTTGCTTATTTATCTATTATTGCAAAAAAAAATAATATAAAATTAAAAAATAAAAGTTTTTATTCATTAATTGACTCTATTGAACGCTAAAATCAAATTAATTTACTGCATTCAATTTTTTATAGATTTTTTTAATCTTCGTCTTGTAAAAAAAAAATTTATAAATTTTGAGGATAATTTTAATCTTTCAAAATTAAATTTATTATATTGTAACATTATAATTAACTATAAATTAAGTGATTTAATCACAACCTCAGGAAAAAGATTAGGCTCTGAAGACGATCCATATTATTATGCATTAAAACATTCTTTACCAATAATTGATAAAAATATATTTATAGAAAATTTTGTAAAAAATATTAAATCTAAAATTACAAAACCAAGAAACGCTTCAGAAGCTTTAGGTTTTAGAAATTCAAAAATTTTAGAAAATTATCCAGAGTGGTCATTAGTAATGCCTTGGGATGAAATTTTAATTGAAGAAAAATACAAGTCATATGTTAAGCAATTTATAAAAAAAAGATCTATTCTAAAAAAATTAAACGAGAAACTAAGTGATAAAAATGGTGATTTTATAATTTATAATGAATTAACCTGGAAATCACACGCAGAGCAGTTTTATAAATTATATAAGTCAATTTTAAAAAATAGTTTGAATAATGTAAAACTAATACCTGTAAATTTATTTGTCTATGAAAATCAATATCGTTTATCTTTGTCAGATGATGGTAACCACAGGGTAAGAATTGCTTATTTAATGAATCTAAAAAGTGTTCCTCTAAGACTATCAAAAATTATCAATTTTAGCGATATTCAAAATTGGACTAATGTAAAAAATAATTTTTATTCACTAGAGGAAGCCAAAAAAATTTTTATAGATTATTTTAATTACAATGGCGAAGGCTCTTACGTTTAAAAATTTTATTATTATAATAAGAATATGGGAATACTTATAGAATTTATCATAAAATTAATTCAGAAAATTTTTAGAAAGCTAGGAATTAAACTAGTATTTTCTTCTGATGGGGAAGATAGTATTCTAGAAAAATGGCTTGGAGAAATAAAAAATGGATTTTATATAGATATTGGTTCACATAAACCTTTATCTTCATCAAATACCTATTCTTTTTATCTAAAAGGCTGGAAAGGAATTTGTGTTGATCCTGGAATTGGATTAGTTAAAAAATATAATTTAATCAGACCGAGGGATATTTTTATAAATTCAGCCATTACGATAGATAGCAAAAAAAAAAAAATGCAATTTTATTATTATTGCAACAACCCTGACATTGCCACTACCTTAAAAAATAGAGTTGATATTCAAGATAATTTTTACAACAGGAAACCATCTGAAATTTATGAAGTAGAAACAATTAGTGTAAGAGAGTTAATAAAAAAAATACCTGGTAAAAAAGTTAATTTTTTAAATATTGATATTGAGGGCGAGGAAAATAAAATAATTAAATCTATTATCAAAAATAAAGTTTATCCATGGTGTATAGCTGTTGAAGAATTAGGAAAAACTTATCAAAATTTATCTAGCAGCGAAATTAAAAAATTTTTAAGTAAGAATGGTTATTTTTTAGCTTCAAGAACTTTTTTTACCACAGTATATATTAGAAAAAAAAATTTTAAAAAATTGCCTTCAAAATATGTTAAAGAAATCAATAATTATTAGTTTATATAAATAATTTATATTTATTAAGAAGAAATAAATTTAATTGAAAATTAAAATTTAAAATCAGATTAGATGAAAGTTATCCATATAAGCTCATCAGACAGTGGTGGTGCTGGTCGGGCAGCATATAGAATTCACAAAAGCTTATTAAGCATAGGAATTAATTCAGAAATGTGGGTAAACAGAAAAAAAACAAAAGATAGCAAAGTTTTCTCTCCTGTTGGCAAATTTAGTAAAATTTTAGCATACTTAAAACCTCACACAAGAATACCTTTTCGCCAATTATTATTGACCAGAAATACAATCTTACACTCACCAGCAATATTTGCTTCATCTTGGATAAGAAAAATTAACCAAAGTGATGCGGATATAATCAACCTGCATTGGGTACAGCATGAAATGCTTTCAATTAGTGACATTGCTAAAATTAAAAAACCTATTGTCTGGACCTTGCACGATATGTGGGCCTTTTGTGGTGCCGAACATATTTCTTGGGATGATCGTTGGAAAAAAGGGTATTATAAAGCTAATAGACCAACTCATGAAAAAGGATTTGATTTAAACAAATGGACATGGGAGAGAAAAAAAAAATATTGGAAAAAATCTTATCATATAATTACACCAAGTAACTGGTTATCTAATTGCGCCAAGCAAAGTAAATTAATGTTTAAATGGCCAGTATCAACAATTGGAAATCCAATTGACACGCGTTTCTGGAGACCTGAAAATAAAAAAAAATGCAGAAATTTTTTTAAGTTTTCCCATAAAGATAAAATATTACTTTTTGGAACATTTGGATCAAATCTAGAGTACCATAAGGGATTTGATATTTTAAAGAAAACTTTAAGACAGATAAATAATAAAAATTTGAAATTAGTAATATTTGGTGAAAATAAAAAAATAAAATTGTCAGAACTAGATACCCAAGTAATCGATATTGGATTTATTAAAAAAAATGAAGAATTAAAATATTTATACTCAGCCGCAGATGCAACTATCATACCTTCAAGAATCGAGTCATTTGGGCAGATGGCTTCTGAGTCAAGTGCTTGCGGTACACCTGTTATTGCATTCCGGACAGGTGGATTAAAAGATATAGTTGAACATAAAATTACTGGTTATCTTGCAAAAAATTTCGAAAGCGAAGATTTAGCAAATGGAATAAATTGGATACTTTCTTCAAAAAATAAAAAAAAAATTTCCCAAAATGCAAGAAAAAGAATTATTAATAATTTTGATAATTATAAAATTGCAAAAAAATACCTCAAAGTTTATTGCGAGAATATAGTTTCAAAAATTGATTTATCAAAATAATATTTTTTTAATGATATATATAATAATACCAGTTTATAATCGCATTAGAAAAACTATTAAATGTCTAGATTCTATTTTTAAGCAAAATAGAAAAGATATAAAAATTATTATTGTAGATGATGGTTCTACTGACAAAACAAAAAAAATTATTAATGATAAGTATTCTAAAATAATAATGCTAAATGGAACTGGATCTTTATTTTGGACAGGAGCAGTTCAGTTTGGTATAAATTATGTCTTAAGCATTTGTCATCAGAAGGATTGGGTATTATTAGCTAATAACGATATAGAATTTGATAATGGTTGCATTGATAAACTAGTTACTCTTTCAGAAAAATATAATAGAAAAATAATTGCAGGTGCTTTAAGTGTTGATTTAAAGGATAAAAATACAATAGTTAAGTCAGGAACTATAGTAAAGTTGCAGTTTTTTAATTGGAATCACCAAATCTTAAATAAATGTAAGATTTCTAATATTAAGTCTAAAAAAGAGATTGAGGCTAATTTGTTAACAGGTCGCTGTTTGCTTCATCCTGTGGAAATATTTAAGAAAATTGGTAACTACAATTCAGAAAAACTTCCGCATTATGGCGGAGACGATGAGTTTACCGCAAGAGCAAGATCTGCTGGATATAAGTTATTTGTTTTGCCATCTGCAATTGTATTTCTTGATCGAGATAACAGTCATAAAAGTAAAGACGGTTTTTTTCAGGAACTTTTTGTTAACGTTAATTCCAGTACAAATCTTATTTATAGATGGAGACTAGCACGCATGATAGTTCCTTTGTACGCTCAGCCAACTTTTTATTTAATTAGTATTATCAAATCAATAATTCAATACTTCAGGAAATAAATTAATGACATTTATTTTAAGAGCTCTTCTAGATTTCATTGCATTATTGTCACCGAAAATTAAGCGTCCATATATTGTAATACTAAATTATCACTCTATTTCTAAAATTGATCCAAATATTACTGATAAATGGTCTATTTCTGCCAACATGTTTGATAAACAAATGAAATACTTAGTAGATAATAACGCTGAGATAATATCTCTTAGCGATATTGAGAATATCTATTTGAAAAATTTTTCCAATAATAAGTTTTATGTATGCATTACCTTTGATGACGGATTGGAGGATAATTATAATAATGCATTTCCTATTCTTAAAAAATACGGAATTAATAATGCTACTTTTTTCATAGTGGTAAATTCATTAATTAATAATTCTGACACAGCGTGGTGGCTTGAGAATAATAAAAACTCAAAATTAATGAATGTTGAGCATATTAAAAATTTATATAATAATGGATATGAAGTGGGAAGTCATGCGTTATCTCATCAAAATTTTATAAATGTTAATGACAATGAACTTGAGAAAGAGCTGATTATTTCAAAAAAGATACTAGAGGCCAAATGTAATTTGAATTGCAAAAGTATAGCTATACCATTTTCTATAAGTGGAAACTCCAAAAAGGAACTGATTGTAAAAGATATTTGTTTAAAAAATGGATATAATTTTTTGTTTTTAGGACGTTTTGGGTATGTAAAAAATAAAAACTATAATAGAACTGATTTACCTAGGATTCCTGTATATGGATTTGATAGTATGAAAACTTTTATTTTGAAAGTGAATGGTAAATTTAATCTTGTGTCAAAAATTTACTATCTAAGAAAAAAAATAAGATACATTTTTAGTGTATAAAAAAATTGTCGATAAAAATTATAAAAAGTGATGATATTAATGATGAATTAATAAACGATATTGTAAATTTAGTAAAAAAAGAAAGAAGAGTAATAAGTTCAAGTAAAAGGCTGCATAATCATGATTATTATAAATGGAAATTAAAAAATAATCCTTTTGGTGCCTATGTAGTTGTTAATTATTCAAATGAAGGTCTTATGGGTTTTTGTACCTTTACAGCTAAAGCAGAAGCAATCAAAGATAGCAGTTTATTGTATGAGTTAGGAGATGTGTATGTGAGTAGTCAGGTAAGAGGGAGAGGATATTTTTTTAGAATGTTGCGTAAGTTTCATAAGGAGTTACCAAATATCAAAGTTTATGGTACGGCAAACGATAGAGCCCTGCCTTCAGAATTAAAAGCTGGTTATGAGCAATCAGCTGTTAACATAAAATATATTTTTATGCCATTTGGTATTCCTTTGTTTCATTTTCTTAGTGATAAATTTTTTTTTGCTAAATATTTTTATAAAATAGATTTTTTTACTAGAAAGCTTAACATGATTTTGCTTTTATTTTTTAAAAATATTAAATGTAAAGTATTAACCAGAATTAAAAGTATAAATTTAAAATCATTCAGTAGTGATTTATTTGATAAGAGTAATAGATATTTATTATGGAGATACTTAAATTCACCAGAAAACTATAAATACTTAACCTCTATATTTGGCAATGATATAGTGATTTACAAAAATATATTATACAAAAATATTCCATTTATTTTTATTGTAGATCATAATCTTGAGACTTCTTCAAAAAAAAGAGAAATGCTAAAGCAACTTGTAAAGAAAGAGAAAGCATTTGGTGCTTTTGAAATTTCTTCTTCAAATATAAGTTCTTTCTTACCAAATTTCTTTTCATTTAAATTTAGAAATATTAAATTCATAACTTACGGTGATATTTTAAAAAAAAATATTAGACTTATTGATTTTAAGTTTTTAGCCGGCGACACTGATAATGTCTAGTTTTGCTAACAAGCAACTTGCAAGTACATAATCTCAAAATGAAAATAATTTATTTCCATCAGTATTTTAATACACCAAGTATGTCTGGTGGAACTAGATCTTATGAATTTGCCAGAAGATTAGTTTCAATGGGTCATGAAGTTAATATGATTACCTCTTATAGGGGGACAAAAATAAAAAAATATTTTATTACAAAAGAAAAAGGTATTAAAGTACACTGGATTCCAATTTACTACTCAAACAATTTAAACTTCAGCAATCGTATAATTGCCTTCCTAAAATTTGCTTGGCTTAGTTATTTTAAGGCTAAAAGTTTAAGTGCTGATTTAGTTTTTGCAAGCAGTACGCCTCTTACAATCTCAATCCCAGGAATTTTAATATCAAAAAAAAAAAAAATTCCTCTAGTTTTTGAAGTAAGAGATTTGTGGCCAGCGGTTCCAATTGCTTTAAAAGTTTTAAAGAATTATTTTATATGTTATTTGGCAAAATGTTTAGAAAATTTCGTTTATAGTTACGCCAAAGCAATTATCGTGCTTTCACCAACAATGAAAAAAAAAATTATTTCTAATAATAAAATTTTATCATCCAAAATTGCTGTTATACCCAATGGCAGCGATTTAACAGAATTTAAATATTCATCAAAATTAGAAAAAGATTTTAGAAATAATCGTCACTGGTTGGGAACTAATCCACTATTATTATATGCTGGAACTTTTGGAAAAGTTAATAATCTTAAATATGCAGTTAATTTAGCATCTGCTTTAAATAAGATTAATTCGAATATTAAAATTTTGCTTGTTGGGGATGGTATTGAAAAAAAAAGTTTGATAGAGGAGGCTAAAAAAAAGGGGGCTTATCAAAATAACATTTTTTTTGAAGATTCTGCTCCTAAATATAAAATGCGTGAATATTTTTCAGCGGCCACAGTGTGCGCTAGTTTTGTAATAAATGTAAAAGAAACTTGGGCAAATTCTGCTAATAAATTTTTTGATACTTTAGCATCTGGTAAACCAATTTTTTTAAATCATGGGGGGTGGATGTATGATATAGTAAATTATAATAACTTAGGAATTGCAGTTTATAATGAAACTATATCAAAAGTTGCAAAAAGATTAGATAGTTTTATGAATAATAAAGTGTTGATGCAAAAATCCAAACTAAACTCACTTGCAATTGCTAAAAAATTATTCAGTAGAGAAATTTTAGCAAAGAATTTTGAGTACGTGTTAGTTAATGCAAAAAACAATGAAAGATTTAATTTCGATAATTTTTTAATCGAAAACTACAAGATTAAATTTTAAATGTACACCGAAAGTCAAATTAAATCTGTAACAAGAGTCTTAAAAAATAATAAAACAAATTACTGGACTGGTAATGAGTGTATTAATTTTGAAAATGAGTTTTCAAGATATATTGGAAAAAAATATTCCGTTGCTGTTGCAAATGGAAGTGTAGCTTTAGAAATTGCAATTAAGACATTAAATTTAAAGAAAAATGATCAAATAATCGTTACGCCAAGATCTTTTGTTATTTCTGCAAGTTGTGTTTTAAATTTAGATTTATCTCCTCTGTTTGCAGATGTCGATGATAACGGGAATTTGAATATTGAAAGTATTAAAAGCGTATATAATAAAAATGTTAAAGCAATTATTTTGGTTCATCTCAATGGTTTACCATGTGACATGAGCCCGATATTAAAATTTGCAAAAAAAAAAAATATATTTTTAATAGAAGATTGTTCCCAAGCACATGGAGCTTTTTATAAAAATAAACCAGTAGGCTCTTTCGGTGACATTTCTACTTGGTCCTTTTGTCAAGATAAAATTATTTCTACTGGAGGAGAGGGTGGAATGATTTCAACAAATAACAAGAAGATTTGGAATAAATGTTGGTCTATTAAGGAGCATGGTAAATCATATAAAAAATCTTTTTCAAAAAAAAAATATATATTTAATTGGTTACATGAAAATTTAGGATCTAATTATCGCATGACAGAGATGCAGGCTGCTATTGGGAGATGTCAGCTTAAAAATTTAAATATTCAAGTACACAAAAGAAATCAAATCGCTACCATGTATATGCGAGATCTGAATATGTATTTTGGAAAAAATGCTTTGTTCAAAAAAATTGATTTTAGATGCAATACTTGTCCATTAAGAAAAAATAAAATTATAAAAAAATGTAACTTATGTAGACATGCGTTTTATAGGCTCAATATATTTTTAAATTCTATAAAATTTAAACGTGATAAATTAATAAAAACTCTTAATAACAATAATATAAGTTGTGGTAGCGGTTCTTGTCCTGAAATATATTTAGAAAGAATTTTTAAAAAACTGAAATTTTTTCCAAAAAAAAGATTAATGAATGCTAAACTTCTTGGAGAAACTAGTCTGATGTTTCCAATAAACCCATACAGATCCAAAATTTTAATTAAAAAAGAAATTTCAAAAATAAAAAATATATTAAAAACTTATCTTTAGATGATTTATCAAAAATACTTAAAAAGATTTTTTGATATTTTGTTAAGTTTAATGTTATTATTTTTTTTATTCCCAATAATGGTAATAATTTTTTTTGTAGTTTGGATCAAAATTGATTTTCCAATTTACATTCAACAAAGACCAGGCTTAAATAATAAAATATTTAATCTTTATAAGTTTAAAACTTTATACCCTGCTCCTGATAATGTTAATATTGCACAAAGACAAAATACACTTGGCAATTTTTTACGAAAAACAGGATTGGATGAATTGCCTCAATTATTCAACGTACTTGGTAACACGATGAGTTTAGTCGGACCCAGACCTCTTCTTAAAGAATATTTAGATAAGTATAGTAAATATGAAGCGCAAAGACATTTTGCAAAGCCAGGCATTACAGGTTTAGCTCAAGTAGTCATAAGTAAAGATGGATTAAAATCTTGGAAAAAGAGTATTAAATTAGATATTTTTTATGTTTATCATGTTAATTTTTTTTTGGACCTTAAGATATTATGGAGGACAATAAAAATTATAATTTTAAAGAAAAAAAATTATCAAGATTTCAAAAAACCATTTTAAATGACATTATATGTAAAAATTAAAATTTATTTATCAAATTATGAAAATATTAGTTACAGGAGCTGGCTCTTTACTAGGGCAGGGTATAATTAGAACTTTAAAAAAAATTGATATAAATTTTCACTTAATAGCAGCAGATATAAACCCCTATTCTGCTGGTCTATATTGGACTAATGAAAAATTTATTATTCCTAATGCAAAATCTCCTTCATACTTACAAAGTGTAAAAAAATTGTTATATGAAACAAAGCCAGACTTTTTATTTATTGGCACTGATGTTGAATTATTATGTTTATCTCAAAATAAAAAAAATCTTGAGGAGGAATTTAATACGAAAATTATAGTCAGTAATTTAGATGTTATTAAGATTGCAGACGATAAATTTAAAACTAATATTTTCTTAAAAGAAAATGGCTTTGATTACCCTGAAACTGTAGATCCTGATGATCAGAATTCGCTTAATAATTTAATTAAAACAAAAGGATTTCCTTTGATAGTAAAGCCAAGAGTGGGAGCAAGATCTTTTCAAGTAAAAAAAATTGAAAACAAAGATGATTTAGATATTGAGATTAAAAAGATCAAAGCGCCAATAGTTCAAGAGTATATTGGATCAGATTTAAATGAATATACAGCATCAGCTTTATGCTTTGAAAATAAATGTAATGCACTAATTATATTACGTAGAGATTTGCGCGATGGTAACAGTTATAGAACCTATTTTGTTGATAATGATTTTTTTGAAAATAAAGTTAGAGAATGGACGGAGGCTTTAAATCCATTTGGGCCTGTAAATTTTCAGTTTAGAGTAAATGAAAAAGGTAATCCGGTAGTATTTGAAATAAATGCAAGATTTTCAGGCACAACACCTCTTAGAGCTATAATGGGATTTAATGAAATTGAAATGTGCATTCGAAAGCTAGGTTATAACCAAGACATAATCCAACCTAAGATTAAAGACTACACGATCATAAGACATTGGTCTGAAACGGCAATTGGATCATCAGAGCCATATAAAATTAAAAAAATTTAAATATGAGAATAGCAATAACAGGTGCATCTGGATTTATATCATCTAGATTAATAAAAAAATTAATTTCAGATAATAAACATAAAATTATTTGCCTATCTAGTTCTATTAAATCTTCATCTCATAAATATTGGAGTGCAAGTATGTCGTCAAAAGATACAGCTAAAATTTTAAAAAAATGTGATTTAGTTATTCATTTAGCAGCTTATATTCCTCTCAAACAGAATGATTATATTGAGGCAAAAAAATGTATTGATGTTAATTCTTTAGGCACTTTAAATATTTTACAGGCGTGTGTTTTAGCAAACGTTAAAAGATTTGTTTACATTTCAAGCTTTAATATTTTTTCAATTGATAAAAAAAGTAATAAGAAAATAATTGACTGTAAGAATGCACCTTATTACTTAGGCAGTAAATTCCTTGGTGAAATTTATGTTAAATCTAATAATTTTTCACAATTATCTACTCTGATTATAAGACTTTCATCTGTTTATGGGAAAGGAATGCGTAAGGAAGTCATAAATACTATTTCTCGAAAATTAATTAAAAATCAAAAGATAGCATTGAATAATAATGGGCAAAATCAGTCGGATTTTCTTTACATAGATGATTGTGTATCAGCAATTAAAGATTTATCTTTATCAAACTACGCAGGTGAAGTTGATATTGGATCTGGAGTTTCAACTAAAATTTACAATTTAGTCACTTACATTGCTGATATTCTGTCAATTAAAAAAAAAGTTAAATTAGTTTCTAAAAATTCAAAAGATCAAAAAATTTATAATGCTGTAGATATAACTAAATTACAATCAATCATAAAATTTAATCCCACAACAATTAAAGAAGGTTTAAAAAAAATGTTTAAAAAAAATAAAATATGAGGATAGCCGTACTAAGTGATATACACGCTAATTTTTATGCCCTACAAAGTGCTATCAAAATTATAGACAAAGAAGGTTGTGATACGATGATTTTTCTTGGTGATATTTTGACCTATGGAGCATGTATAAATCAAGTAATTGATATTCTTGGTAATAGACTAAAAAATAAAAATACTTTTTTAGTTAAAGGAAACCATGATCAGTTATATGAGGATATTATTAGAAATAAAAATAGCACATACTACAAAACTTTACCAACGTGGATAAAGGAAATAGTCAATTTTACTGTAGAAAAAATGAACAAATCAGATTGGAAGAAGTTAAATTTTTTAGATTATTATATTTATAACGACGTTTACTTTAGCCATGCTAATCCTTTCGCAAAAAACGATTGGACTTATCTTAATAATTCAGAAAAACTTATCAAGGCCTCAAAAATATTAAAAAAAAATAATTTTCATATAGGCATTTTTGGTCATACTCACAGAATTTTAAATTCATCTTTTTCAAAAAAAAAAATTCTAAAGAAAAATACTTTATTTTCATCAAACTTAGCTATTGATATGACACATATATTGAATGCCGGAAGTATTGGACAACCAAGGAGCAAATATAATCCTAAATCTTCTTTTTTATATTTGAATTTCGATGAAAATTATAAGAAAAACTTAAAAAAGATTATGTATAACTTTGAAATTAAATTTTTTGAATATCCTTTAATTAGTCATTTAAAAACAATAAAAGAAAGTTTATTATCACAAGGCACAAAAGATAAATTATTTTCATTTTATTAAACTGCTATTAAAATAGTATTATTAATAATTATAAATTAAAGTTAAAAACTAATGTTTAAAAAAAATAAATCAAAGGAATTAAAAAGAAAAAACAATTCTAATAAAATTTACGCTGATGAGACGAAAAATTTTCAACTAAAGCATATAAATTCCTGGGGTGATAGTTGGAATATTCATTCTCTATCTACTATTCATAGAGAGTCGATTAGTAGATTGTTATATTATAACGAACTTTATAAAAAAATTGTTGGTGTGCCAGGGTTTATATTAGAATTTGGTGTTCAGTGGGGCGCAACATTAGCACAATTAATTTCACTAAGGGGTATTTATGAGCCCTATAACCACAGAAGGCATATTTATGGCTTTGATACATTTAAGGGTTTAGTTAATACAAATAAATTAAAAGATGGGGAATATTTAAGCGATGGAGACTATACAGTATATAAAAATTTTGAAGTTGAATTAGAGAATTTATTGATCCTTCACGAAAAAAATTGTCCTATCTCTCAAATAAAAAAATTTACTTTAATAAAAGGTGATGTTAGCAAAACTGCAAAGCAATTCATAAAAAAAACTCCTCATGCTATAATTGCAATGGCAATCTTTGATATGGACATTTATAAACCAACAAAAGATGCGTTACTTGCAATTAAATCTAAATTAATTAAAGGAAGCGTTTTAGTTTTTGACGAATTAAATTGTCATGAGTTTCCAGGCGAAACAGAAGCTGTTAATGAAATTTTAGGACTTAATAATCTTAAGCTTTACCATGATCCAAATCAACCAAGTAGAGCATGGACTATCTGGGGTGAATAATTTTAAAATTTAATTTATGTTTAAGTATTATAGTTTTGTTTTTTTGATAAATTTTATTATTTATCAATTTAAAGTCGTTTGATGAAAAAAAATATACATTTAAATTAAATGTTATCATTCTCACGAGCAGTAAAATTATCATTAATAATACTCAATGATATTTTTCTTTGCTTCCTTTCATTATGGTTATCCTTTTTTTTAAGACTAGATAAATTTATTATTTTCAACTCTAATTTATTAATTTTATTAATAATACTATCTTTATCTCTTATTTTTTTTTTATTTATATTAGGATCCTACAAGTCACTGTTTAGGTATAGCGGATTAGAGTTAGTAAAAAATATTTTTTTTTCGTTTATACTTTATGGATCATTAGTTTTTTTAATTTTATCTGTAATAGCTATTGAAGGCGTTCCAAGATCAATTGGTATATTACATCCTATGATATTATTTATTCTGATTAGCTTTTCAAGACTAATTGCAAATTATTTATTAAACTATGGTGATAAAAAAAAGCTCACTAAAAGATCTAACATTTTAATTTATGGAGCTGGGAATGCAGGTTTTCAAGTTGCTGCTGGCTTGCAAAATAATGGCAGCATGTACGTTGCTGGTTTTATTGATGATGACACTTCTCTTCATAAAAGAACTTTATTAGGTCGAAAAATATACTCACCGGATAATATTAAAAATTTAGTTAAATCAAAAAATATAAGTCATATTTTATTAGCAATTCCTTCTATTAATGCAACTGTTCGTAAAAAAATTATTGAAAGAATTTCTCACCATAAAGTTGTTATTGTTACACTGCCTAATTTAAATGATCTTTATAAGGGAATTGTAAACGTGTCTGATATAAATAAATTTAATATTGAAGATTTGTTAGAGAGAAATGTTGTGCAACCAATTTCTCATTTGTTAAATAAAAATATTGATTCCCAAGTAGTTATGGTCACGGGAGCGGGAGGTTCCATTGGTTCTGAGTTATGTAAACAAATTATTAAGCTTAACCCTATTAAATTAGTTTTAATTGAGATTAATGAATTTGCTTTATATAAAATACAATCGGAATTAAATGAATTATTAATTAAATATGGCAAATTTAATGAAATAAAAATTTTTTCATTTTTAGTCTCTATTCAAGATAAAAAAAAAATTAGTGATATAATAAAAAGAATTAAACCAAACACAATTTATCATACCGCAGCATATAAACATGTTCCCATTGTAGAAGAAAATATTTGTGTCGGTTTAAAAAATAATATTTTTGGTACTTTAAATCTTATTAATAGTTCAGTCGATAATGATGTTTCAGCGTTTGTATTAATATCAAGTGATAAAGCAGTAAGACCAACAAATATTATGGGTGCAAGCAAAAGAATTGCTGAAATATGTTTGCAATCTATTAGCAAATCTTCAAAATTAATTAAAACTAAGTTTTCAGCAGTTCGTTTTGGAAATGTTTTGATTTCCTCTGGTTCAGTAATTCCTAAATTTATTAATCAAATAAAATTTGGCGGGCCGATAACTTTAACTCACCCAGAGGTAACTCGTTATTTTATGACAATTTCAGAAGCTGCACAATTAGTTATTCAGGCTGGGGCAATGGGTGATCAGGGAGATATATTTGTTTTAGATATGGGACAACCTATTAAAATCAAAGATTTAATATTAAGATTAATTAAATTATCCGGATATTCTTACAGGGATGAAGATAATCCCGAAGGAGATATAAGCATCAAAGTAGTTGGGTTGCGTCCCGGCGAAAAATTGCATGAAGAGTTGTTAGTTGGAGAAAGTCCAATGTCAACTGATCACCCTAAAATTCAAAAATTACAAGACTCATATATTTTATGGAATGAATTCGAAGAGGCTCTAAAACATCTTAACATTTTAATTGAAAATGAAAAAATAGATGAAATCATTATTTTATTAAAAAAATTAGTTAAAGGTTATAGTCCTTCAAAAGTTATTAAAGATAATCTTTATACAATCAATTAAAGCGTTAAAAAATATTTTTTTTAGTTTTGTAAATATTTTATTATATTAATTAGCCAGCCAGATTGCTTGTTTGTAAAAAGCATTAATTTCTCTGATTGTTGCAAGTATTATTTAAGATTAAAATTATAACCGAAATAGTTGGTTGCGGGGCTTGGATTTGAACCAAGGACCTTCAGGTTATGAGCCTGACGAGCTACCAGACTGCTCCACCCCGCGATAAAGTTTTTAGTTATAGCATTATATTTTAAATTATCTACTTTTGTTAAGTTTGTATCTGATGTTGAAATATTTAAGATATTTACAAAAGAATATTATTTATGTACAAAACCTTGCCTGGTGATTATTGCAAAGGAGTAACACCCGATCCCATTCCGAACTCGGCAGTTAAGCCCTTTAGCGCCAATGGTACTTTGTCTTAAGGCACGGAAGAGTAGGTCGTTGCCAGGCTTTATATAAATCCTTTTTAAATTTTAATGAAAAATATATTAGTAGTTACTGGTGGAGCTGGGTTTATAGGCTCCAATTTAATATCTGAGCTTTTAAAATTTAAAAAATTTACTATTTTAAGTATTGATAATTACTCTTCAGGTTTTGTTAAAAATCATATTAAGAATAGACGAGTTAAGTATTTAAATGGTAGCACTAAAAATATTGAAAATTTGTTGAGAAGTTATGTTGGCAAAATTCACAGTATTTTTCATTTTGGTGAATTTGCTAGAATTTATCAAAGCTTTAAAAAGATTAATGAGTGCTTTAGTTCAAATATTGAAGGAAGCTCAAGTGTATTTAATTTTGCATTAAAAAATAAAATTAGACTAGTTTATTCTGCAACTTCTGCAAGCTTGGGAAACAAAGGACAAGATATGAATTTATCTCCTTATGCTTTTTCAAAAGCTAAGAATTTAGAATTATTAGAGAATTTAAAGAAGTGGTTTCATTTTAAATATGAAGTGATTTACTTTTATAATGTATATGGTGAGAGGCAAATTTGTAAAGGAAATATGGCAACAGTTGTTGGAATTTTTGAAAATTGTTTTAGGTTGGGTAAAAAATTGCCAGTAGTAAGACCTGGAACACAGGAAAGAAGATTTACTCATGTATTTGATACCGTCAAAGCTTGTATCTTTGCATGGAAAAAAAATAAGAGTAAACATTATTCCATTGCAAGTAAAAAATCCTACAGCATCATTGAGCTTGCAAAGATGTTTAAAAGTCAGATTAGGTATTTACCTAAGAGACAAGGAGAAAGATTTGCATCAGCCTTAACGAAGATGAACCTTAATAATAAGATTATCAGACTTGGTGCTAAAATTAAGTTAAGGGATTATATTAAGAATTTTTTAATGAATAATCGTTAACTTTTCTTTACAAAGTGTTGTTTAGTATATATTTAGGATCGTTATGAAAGTAGTTAGCTCATTAAAATCTCTCAAAAAAAGAGATATCAATTGTAAAGTGGTGCGAAGAAGAGGAAAACTATACGTCATTAATAAAAAAAATCCAAAATTTAAAGCACGACAAGGTTAGGCTATGGATATTGATTCACAAAGGAAAACTTGGTCTAATTTTATAAAATTAACTACTTATACTTCGGTTGCAATAGTAGTAGTTATAGCGTTGATGGCAATTTTTTTACTTTAAAATTCTATTTTACATTTTCCGTTTAGTAACGAGCTTTTAATTTTTTAAATTTTTTAACTCTTCTAGTATTTTCGTCTTTTTCTCTTTTCTTTCTTTCAGAGGGTTTTTCAAAGTGACTTTTGATTTTTAGTAAGCGAAATACTCCTTCTCTTTGTAATTTTTTTTTAAGAGCTCTAAGAGCTTGCTCTAAATTGTCATTTTTAACTTCAATTTTAATATTTGCTTACCTCCAAAAAGTGTGCTGAATTAACATTTTGATGTTATATTGTCTATATTTTTATGAAGCTTTTCAAACATAGACCAAAAGAGGGTTATCA
>Ga0315909_10001934_pt1 | contig 27173 bp, 29 predicted proteins | sample LakEriMetagenome_11_FD_203527 | JGI IMG/M metagenome (GOLD analysis project Ga0315909, IMG submission 203527) | Freshwater fungal communities from buoy surface, Lake Erie, Ohio, United States - Buoy 2 MA125 | ecosystem: Environmental > Aquatic > Freshwater > Lake | place: USA: Lake Erie, Ohio...
AAAGGCACCGGACACGCCAAGGCAATCAACCTCTCATTCTTTCTTCACCTTTATGGCTGAAATCCCCTCATTCTACAAAACCGAGTTTGCGACCAACTGGGAGCAGGCTTACCAGCAGATGACCTCCCGCATGAAGGGAGCCGTGACGCCCTCTCCCTTCACTGGCGCTCGCAAGTGGTTCAATGAACTCGACCAAACCGAGATGTCCGAAGTGACTGACCGCAAGGCCGACACTGGCGACGGTGACTCCACCGGCTTCAAGTATTGGCTCTTCCGCCGCAAGTTCCAGTTCGTCAAAAGCTGGGACGAAGACGACGCCGTTCAACTCGGCGAAATCACGCTCCCGCAGTCGGACGAAATCATGTCCGCTGCCGCCGCCGAAAACCGCCGCGCCGATGACCTCATTATTGAGGCCATGGACGCAACGCGCTACATCGGCGAAAACGGCACCGATTCCGACGCCTTCCTTTCGGCGCAATCCATCGCGGTCAACTACGTGCCTTCCGGCTCGACGGTTGATTCCGGCCTCACGATGGGCAAGCTCCGCTATGCGAAGCGCCTCTTCGACCTCGCCGAAGTGCCCGAGTCGGAACGCTACCTCGCCTACGGTGCGCGTCAGCTCGACGACGCCCTTGGCATCACCGAAGTCACCAGCCGCGACTACAACGACTTTATGGCGTTGAAGGACGGCAAGGTTGACCGCTTCATGGGCTTTACCTGGGTGCCTTCTCAGCGCCTCAGCGTGGCGAGCAACGTCCGCAAGGTCGTGGCTTGGCACAAGTCCGGCGTCCGCTTCGCTGACCTCGAACGTCACGTCCACATCGACGTGCTTCCTGCGAAGTCGCACAAGACCCAGCTTCGCGCCGTCAAGCGCATGGGTGCCGTTCGCGCCAAGAACAAAGGCGTCGTCCGCATCTACTGCAACGAGCCGTGATGAATCTCGGGGCGCTCCTTTTGGGAAGCGCCCTTTTCCTCAAACCTTCACCTTTTTTCTCTTCCTATGGCTACCATCTATTCCGACCTCGCAACGGCCCAAAACTCGGCCCTTTCCGATCAGTCCAAGTCTCCTTCGCTCCCGGCCTACGGCGGCGATCTCAAGTATCTCGACGTTACGGTTTCCGTCGCGTCGTCCATAACGACCTCTGACGCCATCTATCTTTGCCGCCTTCCCAAAGGCGCGCGGTTGGTGCCGTCTCTTATCTCCGTCGATTATGGCGACCCCGGCGACGCTCTCACGCTCAAGCTCGGCGATGCCAGCGACGACGACCGCTATGTTTCCGGGCTTGCGCTCGGTGGCTCGGCGGGCCGCAAAGAACTGACCGAAGGAACGGAAGGTGCCGCGTTCCTGACGCCCTACAAGCTGACGGATGCCGGTTGGCTCATCGCGACTCCAACGACCGTGACGAGCGCCGCCGCGCACACGCAGGTGTGGCACATCGTTTACACGCTCGGTTAAACCATTCGCCCTTCGGGTGTGGCGAGGCGCATGCAGTGGCGCACAAAACAGCGGGGGCCGTCCTTTCTTGTTGGGGCGGCTCCCGCATTTCTTTGAAGACGAACCATGACCAAGACTGACATTTTCAACATTGCTCTAGGCCTTATCGGCGGTAAATCGCTCTCGAATGCTGACACAGACACGACCCCGCAGGCCGTGAGTGGCCGGAAGTTTTGGGAACTGGCGCTCAATGAAGCTCTCAGTGCGCAGAACTGGAACTTTGCGACCAAGCGCGCCCGCTTGAAAGTTACTCGAACGGCCATCACGTCCATTGCCAACAATGGCGGTCTTGTCCGAGTCACGAAAAACTCGCACGGTCTGGTGACTGACGACCGAGTTGCGATTGAGGATGTACCTTGTGCGGTTGGGTCATTCTTTGTGACGCGGATCGACGACAACGTTTTCGACCTGCAAGACAGCGTTTATGCGTCCGGCTATTCGAGCGGCGGAACGTTTCTCAAGATTCCGGCCTTCGGGTGGGACTATCGCCATGCGCTGCCGTCCGATTGCGTCAAGGTCCGGCGCGTGCTTGATGACCCTGACCGCGACATGGAGGAGAACGATACGGAACCGTTTCGCGTCGAATCAGGCTTCATCTTCTGCGACCTCGAAACGGCCTTTGTGTCCTACACGTGGCGCAACGAAACAACCTCGACCTATCCGCATGAGTTCGTGGCGGCGCTCTCGACGCTCCTTGCCTCGTATCTGGCGCAAGACCTCGCTGGACCGGCTGGACGCTCGCAGGAGCTTCGCCAGACCTATGAACGGCTCATGCTGCCGAATGCACGCGGACGTGATGCGCGCGAGGGCAAGGGCGATACTGACGTGAGCACGACGCAAAGCGAACTCCACAACGCCCGCTTCGCATGAGCATCGCAACCCGAACCTTTCAGGCTTCCTTCAATGGCGGCGAACTTTCGCCCCTGCTCGACTCCCGGCCCGATGCGGCCATTTACCGCGACGGTTGCCGCGAGCTTCAAAACTGCGTTGTGCGGCCCTACGGCGGAGCGTTCAAGCGTCCCGGCCTGCAATACGGCGGGGCCGTCAAGACCTCCTCGACGGCGACGCGCTTGATTCCCTTCAAGCGTTCGACCTCGACCAACTACGTTATCGAGATGGGGGATAGCTACATGCGCTTTTGGAAAGGCGGCTCTGCCATGACGCGCATTACAAGTGGAACGCCTGTCGAAATCGCATCCCCCTACACGGCTGCGCAGCTTCAAGCGGTGCAGTTCTGCCAGATCAACGACGTGATGTTCCTTGTGCATCCGTCGCATGCTCCGCGCCGTCTTTCTCGCAATTCGGAGACAAGCTGGACCCTTGAAGTGTTCCCGTTCGACTTCCCGCCCATGTCGGACATCAACGACACGACGACGACGATCCGCATTCAACCGGGCGTTTCTGCGTGGGCAACCTCGACGGCCTACACGGTCGGGCAAGTTCGCCTCGAAAGCGGCCTGCTGTATATGTGCGCAACGGCCCACACGTCCGGCACGTTTGCGACCGACCTTGCGGCCTCGCGCTGGAAAGCAGTTAAGCCTCGCGGGCCTTGGGTGCGCGACGACGACCACGACACCGCCGATATGGTGGACGTGAACGGCACGCGCTATGTCTGCATTCTCTCGACGGCGGGCCTGATTGCTGGCTCTGGCTACAATGCCAATCCTCGACCCGGCTCCGGTTCCGGCTGGGCTACCTACTGGCTCGCGGTCGGTGACTCCAATCTTCGCCTCTTTGCCAGTTCCTCGACCTTTTCCGCTGCCGATGTCGGGACGTATTTCCGCATCGACGTAGGATGCTCGAAGCGTTCGCTTTTCCTGTCCACCAATCACACGGCTGGCGCAACGCACGTCACGGAACCCATGTTCATTGCCGGTGACGCGCTCATTCGCTCGACCATCACAACGACGAACTATTCCGGCTATCTGAACGGCGGCGTCAAGGGAGAGCTGTATCTTGAGTTCAGCAAGGACCGTAGCACTTGGGACCGCGTTCGCCATTGGGGCTTCAAGAACCCGGCAGACGGCAACATTGCCTCGACCTACAACGGCCCCTCGACGGGCGGCTATTACCGCATTCGGTGGGAACCCGGCATTACCTCGACGGCGCGCGACCAAGGATTTTTGATCGAAGCGACTACCGGCGTCGTGACGGCGCTGGTCAAGATCGACTCCTATGTTTCAGCCACGGAGGTCACGGCCTCCTTTGTGCTGCCAGACATCACGTTCGCGCCCTGCGAGATTCTGACGCAGGACAATCGGAATTGGTATCGCGGAGCCTTCGGGGCCAACTACCCGCGCGCCGTGGCCTTCCATGAGGCGCGCCTTTGGTTCGCTGGTGTGTCGGGCGACGCCTCGCGGGCATGGTCTAGCCGCGTCGATGACTTCTATAATTTCTTCACCGGCCCGGAAGATGACGACGGCATCGACATTACGCTTTCGAGCGTCGAGACAAATCAAATCGAGTGGATGGCCTCGCTTGGCCGGAATCTCGTTATCGGGACGACCGGGGAGGAGTGGATCATCAACAGCGGCGAATCCGACTCGGTGCTGACTGCCGACAACATGCGCGCCCGCCTGACAACCCGGAACGGCTCCGCGCCGCTTGCGCCGCAGATGGTGAACGATGCCTTGTTTTGGTGCCCTCGAAGTGCGCGCCGCCTCCATGAGTTCAACTACGATTTCAGCCGCGACGCTTGGAGCGGGTCTGACGTGCTGCAATTTGCCGAACATTTGGGCGCTTCGGGCTTGGTCGATATGGACTTTGCGGCCATGCCCGATTCGGTCCTTTGGGCCGTCAATGGCGACGGGGAGCTTTGCGGCTTCACCTACGACCGACGCCAGAACGTCACGGCATGGCATCGCCACGTCACGGATGGCTATTTCGAGAGCGTCGCGACCATCTACGGAGACAATGGACGTGATGAAGTGTGGTTCGTGGTGCGTCGGACCATCAACGGCGCGACGGTTCGCAACGTCGAAAGGTTCTATCCGACCGCGCAGGACTTCGATTTCGACACCGCGAGCGATTTCTTCTATGTGGATTCAGGCCTCAAGGTCACGCCCTCGGGAACGTCCATCACGGGCCTTTCGCACCTCGAAGGCAAGGAGGTCAAGATTTGGGCCGATGGTGCCCGGATCGAGACGAAAACGGTTTCCTCCGGGGCCGTCACGCTCTCGACCGCTGCCACGTCGGCCATCGTGGGCCTTGCCTATGAGGCCACGCTTCGACCGATGCGCCTTGAAGTCGTGCTAGATGACGGCACCGGGCAGGGGCGGCACTGGCGTCCAAACCGGCTCATTGCCTGCCTCTACAACTCCATTGGGGGCGAGTTCCGCACGGGCGGCGACTGGACGGCACTGGACTACTCGACCCCCTACGAGCGCGAACAGGCCGACGAACCGGCGCTCACAGTCAGGACAGAGCGCATTTCGAGCCACGTCCCGGCAGATTGGGAGGACTCCATCGAACTGCAATTCCGCAGCGCCGATCCCGTGCCTTTTAACTTGCTCGCATACATTTTGATTCATGAAGTGGAGGGGAAATAAGCCATGGCATTCGCACCCATTTTTGCAGGACTAAGCGCCGCCGCCTCCATCGGGGGACTGGGCATGAGCCTTTACGCCAACAAGCAGCAACAGCAGGCCGCCAAAATCGAGGGCGACATGCAGGCGCGCGCGGCGGAGGACGAGGCCAAGCGGAAGCAAATCGAGCTTGCCGAGAACCAGCGCCGCACGGCCAAGAATCAGGCGGGGGCACGCGCCACGCAGGCGGCCCGCATGGCCTTGAGCGGCACGGGCGGAGGCTCGCCGCTCTCCATCATGGCCGAGACGCTGACGCTTCAACAGCGCGAGCTTTCTGATACCCAATACGGCGGCGACCTCACGACCCGCGCGTTGACCAACCAAGCCACAGATGCCCGCTACGGCGCGGCCTCAAGCGTCGCGGCACTCAAGCAACGCGGGACTGGCCTACTCATCGAAGGCGTCGGCCAGCTTGCGCAAATGGGCTACGGCGTGGCTCGCAACTATCCCCGCAAAGCATCATGAGTGCCCGATACCGCAACGGCCAGACTGATTTACTGCAATCCGGCGTTCAACCGCTGGAAACGGCCCGCATCGCCGCGCCTACCGATGACATCGGGCGCGGCTTGATGAGCCTCGGGGCCAGTGGTGCCCGTGTTTTCGCGGAGTACACGCGAGTCAATGACGCCCGCGAACTGCTCGAAGCGGAGCAGGACATGCAGAAGGCCGCGAATGACTTTGCGGTTTTCCAGACCCAAAGCCCGGACGAAAAGACCTGGCTCCCGAAGTGGCAGCAAATTTCCGGCGAACTCGAAAAGCGGAACGGGCAGCGTCGGCTTTCGGCGGATGGTCGTCTCTCGCTCGCGCAGGGTGTGGGCCGCTGGGCCACAAACCAAACGGGCCGCGTTCAGGAGCAGGCCTTAAAGCAGACCGCCGCGCGCGCCTTGCAGGCTGGGCAAAATTCCATTAACGCCGCGATTGAGAGCGGCGATGCCGACCGCGCCCTTGGGGCAATCACGCTTTTGGAGACTTCCGGCACGATCTTTCCCGAACAGGCAGAGGCGATGCGGCAGGATGCGACACGCGCCCTCAAGACCAAGACGGCGGAAAAGGAGTTCGAGGAGCTTTCCATGATGGCCACGACCAACCCCGCGATGGCGCGAGAGTTGGCCGACGAGGGCGTTAAGGCCTCTCGCATCTCGGACCTGCAACGGTTCAAGATTAACGCCATGGCCGACCGGCAAGAGGAACAGAACCGCACCGATAGCTTCAACACGTTCCGCCGTCGCATCGGTGTTGGTGATTTGCCCTCGCCCGACGAACTCAAGGCCGACGCCTCCTTGACGGACCTCGACCGGCAAGAGCTTGTCACGCTCGCGACCTCGAAGCCCTCAAATGACGAGGAGCTTTTTCAGCGTCAAATCACCGCCATTGGCTCGATGCCCTCGAATGCCGCGCCGTTGGAGCGTGCCAAGTATGAGGCTTTTCTTGAAGCGAATTTCAGCGGCCCGCATCTCGACCACCTGCGCAGCCTCTACGATGCGCGCTTTGCTTCTGGCGGTGTCGAGGCAGTCCGCACGGCGGAGGCCTTTCAGGCGCTCGATTCTGCGGCCTTTGATGAGCAGCTTCTTGGAGCCTTCAAGGTCGCCAAAACGGACGAAACCGGCAAGCCGCTGTATCGCAAAAAGGAGGGCTTGTTCTTCAAGCGTGACGGTCTTTTTGGCGTCAAGGAAGTGCAGCAACCCGCGCAGGAGGAGCCGGTTTTCGAGGAGGATGCGGCCAAGAAAACGGAAGTACTGCGCAAGGTCGCCGAAATCAAAGAGACGATCACGCGCGAAGTGAAGGCCGGAACGCTCAAGACCTCCGAAGAAGTCTTTTCACGCATCTCCTCGCTGGCTCGCGCGCCCATCAATTCCCGCGCTGCCTCCGAAGTCTTGCCCGCTGCCCTGCTGCTCCTTCCTGAAAACACAGGATCGACGCCGCCAAACCTTGACGACATCCTGAAAAAGCATGCCCCAAATCCTTGAGAGTGAAGCCTTCGCGCTGGCGCAAGGTGTCGACGCCATGACGCCCGAGAACCAAGCGCGTGCTGCTGACGTGCTGCGCCGGTATCGGGAGCAGCAACGCGAATACGGTTTGCCTGATTTCCCGACCGCCGAACAGCAACGGCGCGAAGGTGAGGACCGCTATTTTTCCCTGTTCGACGACTTGAAGAATGTGGATGCCGCCTCGCCGTCGTTCTCGACCGGCCTCCGTCTTTCGGCAAATCCCGATGCCGACCGGGCGCGGGTCGTCAATACGGCCTTCTTGGCTCGCCAGTATGGCAAGACGGCGGAGGAAGTTTCTCGCGCCTTCCCGTTCTTCCGCGACGACTTCGCGGCCAAGTCCGGCGCTGAACCAGGCCTCGAAGATGCGGCCTTTTACCAGCATGCCGCCAAGATCGCGAAAGGCCAGAAGGCCGCGCGCGACGTGCAGGAGCGTTCCCTGAATGAAGGGTTCCGCGCTGCCGTCGAGGGCATGGGGAGCCTTGAAAAGCTCGCCGAAGTCCGCGCGCAGGCGGCAGGCAACACCGATAATGAGATTGACGCCAAGGCGTTCCTTTCGGCCTACGAGCAGACCCAGGCCGTCATGAGCAGGCACGCGGGTTTCATCCGCGAGTTTTCCGATGCCATCGCGTCCGATATGGACGGCGGGCAAGTTGACCTCGGGCCGCTGAACGAAAGGCTTCTCGACCTGCCCGGAACGGAGCGCCGTCTTGTGCTGGCGGCTCTGCGCATGCAGGCCGAAAAGGGCAGCGAGAAGGTCAAGGAGTCGAAGGGTGGCAAATACGATCTTTTTGCCGGTAAGTTCCTGCAACAGACCGGCGAGGCAGCGGGCCGATTGGCTCGAAGCGCCGCGATGGATCAGCCACGCATGGAGCGTCTGATTGAATTAGTGCCCTCGTCCGGCGAAGTGCTGGCCTCTGGCGAAATCAAGACTGCTGAACAGGCCCGCGCCTATGTGCGCGATTCGCTGTTTCGCAGTGATGCGGCGGAGCTTTCGGCCACGATGGCAGGACCGGGCGGCTTTGGGGGTATGCCGGTCGATGACGACCGCGTGCGCGTCACGCTTGATGCAGAGGCCCAAAAGCTCATCCGTGACGCCAAAGAGCGAGAATTGAAGCGTCTGCGAGTCCAGAACGAAATCCGGCAGATTGGCGAAATTGCCGACCCTATCCCGAACGTCTTTGCCTCGACTATTGGAACCAGCGGCGCGGCTTTGGGCCTCATGGCTGGAACTCGCGGCCTTGCGGCTCCGGCGCTTTGGAATGCCTACACGAACATTGAATACAACGATCTGAGCTTGAAATACCCGCAGATGACCAGCGCGGACAAGAAGCTCGTCGCTGGCGTTTCCGCTGCCGTTCAAACGGCGCTCGATTACGTGGGCGTGAAGGCGCTCAACAAGCTGCCCGGTATCAAGAGCCTCGTTTCGCAGCCGTTCACGCGTCAGCTTGCGGCGCGCGCCTTGGCTCGCGGTGGCGTCTCGTTCGCGTCTGAAAACGTCGTCGAGGCCGCGCAGGACATCGCAACGCCTGCCATCATCGAAGCCCTGCGGGTGGACGCTCCAGGCTTTGATGCAGCGGCGGAGGCTCGCGACTTCTGGAAGGGCCGCGCCGATGTGGCGATTGGGCTGCTTCCATTGACGCTCCTCGGCATTGGGGCCGCGTCCGTGAACGAGTATCGCGGCGCGAAAGAACTGCTGACGTGGAACGACCAACTCGGGGCCGCTGGCGTGGTGGAGACGGATCGCGCCGCCATCAGCGAGGCCGCACAAGCGGGCGACGTGGCGAAGGCGCAAAGTCTGCTCATAGAAGCCTGGGGCCGTCGTTCGCCCGAAGTCGCCGCCGAATATCAGGACGCCATGAGTCAGCGCCAGAACGACCTCGCCAGCGCGACGGCGGAGCTTGAACGCCTTGGCGCCATGCCGACCCTCGCCCGCGATGCGGACGGCTGGACGGTGACGAGCGACGGCAAGACGGCCAAGTTTGCGACATGGGAAGAGGCGCGAGAAGTCGCGACCGCTGCCATGAATGACTTGGAGCAAAAGCAAATCCTTCTCGCGACTGAGCTAACGGATCGCCTGCTAGGCGGCAAGTTTGGCGACCTTCAAGAAACCTCTACCTTGAGGCCACAAGAAGAAACGCTGGGCGACAACGTTCGCGAAGGCACCCTGACGGCTGAGACAGCTATGGAGGCGGCGGTTGCTGGCGGGATCATCAAGGGCGTCACAATGTCGGAAGCTCGTGCCATTGCGGGCGAGGTTTTTGGCGATAACCCCAGCGAGCGGGCTATGCGCTTTCGGGAAGATGTCGAATCCGCTGTTATTCTTGGGCGCAACGAAACGGCGGGCGGCGTCTCTCGCAGCACAATCAATCTGGCCGACAACAAAGCCGCGTTCCTGACCGCATTGGAGGAACCCCTAGAAGGTCGAGTTAAGCACGGTCTAACGACGGGCGTTTTTCGCCGCGAGTCTTTGGCGAAAATCATTCAAGGCGTCGAACAGGCCACGGGCGAAACATTCCTCGAAGGCTCGACATGGGATGAAATCGCCGCTTCATCGGAAACCGCTCCGCGCCCTCTCATCGAGGCTATTTCCCGCGTCATTGTTGCGGATGTCTTTGGACGCATGAAAGAAGGTAAATGGTTTGCGCCCGGATCGGCTTCCAAGTCCTTGAATCTGAACGACCGCGAACAGTCGGCCTTTGCCGCTATCCTCAAGATGTTTCGGGATTACTTGGTCGCTGTTTTGCGCGCGGCCTCGAAGCTCGCCAAAGCACGCCAAGAAGGCAAGCTAGGCGGCGAATACGATGCTCTTTTTGATGCTCTCACGGGTGGCAGTTCGCAGCTTGAGCACGATGCAGGCGCGACCAAAGAGGCGGACGCCATCGCGGCGGAGGCCGTCGATACTTCCGGCTATTCGCCCGAGAATCCGGGGCCGAATGGCGAGACGTTTTCTTTGTCGGCGAGCGAGATCATCACGCCGGAAAATAAAGTTGCTGATAGTATCATGGGCAAGCCTGCCGCCGATATTTTCGCCGAAGTAAAAAAACGTCATGGTGTAACTCGGTCCATTTATGAGGCTGGTTACATTCTGCCGGATGGAACAATGCTTGATTTCTCAGGACGTGCAGACGCAGGCGATTTTAAGCAAGGACCGGATTTGATTTTTAGGCCAACAGGCGGGCGCGATTGGATGAAGGATCAACGCGGAGTAGATCATCGCGAAATTGAATGGCAGGATATGCCAAGTTATAAAGAGACATGGGAACCAATGGTTGCCTTTCTCCGGCTCGGAGCCGTGCGCGTAGATGCTAACAGCGGCATGATTTCTATGCACAGTCGAGCCAAAATCACTGCTGCTCAGGCATCGGCCCTTAAATCCATTGTTGTTGCTGCGGACGGCGCATATATTGACCTTGAGGATGACGCAAGAAATCGTTCCTCGATGCAATTAAACGGCGGCAAGTGGGGCAAGGTGAATGGATTGCTGACACGGTGGGCAAATGGAGAAACTCCACAATTTGAGGGCGAAACCTTCTCCATCCGCGCCGTCTCTTCAGCTGATGCTCGGTTTCGTTTTGATGGCATCGCTAAAGAAGATCCAATTAACGACGGCAGTCGAGTTGGGACAGCATGGCAAGGTAAAGTCAAACCGACCACGCAAGACACCAACAACGGAATTGCCACGGTGACACCAAAGGGACTGAAAAAGCAGATGGGAATGCTAACCCAATTTATCGACGGCGTCCCCCTTCCAAAATATATCACGGACTTGACCGACCCAACAGAGAGGATGAGAGCATTCATCGCTTTCCAAAAGGGAAATCTTTTGGCGCTTTATGATGCTTTTGAAAAGTTATCGCCGGATTACGTTGTCAGATCAACTCACTGGTATGATGGGGCAAGACTAATCGCTGAAAGAATTCGTGATTCATATAATCTGACCGTTGAGCAGTCGTCTGCAATTATTGCAGTCTTCAGCCCGATGAAAGATTGGTTCCAAAATGTAGCAATGGGACAGCGGTTTGCTGACATCATGGCAAACTACAAGGACACTGTAATTACCAATAAAGGGATGCGCGGAGCAGTTGATGAAATGGTCAATGCTGCCGAGAATGGAAAGTATCTCAATGATGCGCTCAAATTCATTGATGGTCGCACCATTGCTGATTTGCTAACGGACAAGTCTGAAGGTGGCAGGAAATTGGCGGCGGTTGCGGTTAGGCTTTTATCTACTCACGTTCACGGTTTGACGCATGATGTGCTAACTCCCGAAGGTGAATCAATGGGAGTGCGGAAAAACCTTGATGGTTCAAACAAGAAAATGGTTTGGCAGTCCTACGCTTTTATCGTGAAAGCTATTTCCATTTACGAGAATGGCAGTCTTGAAAACATTTCAGAGACACTTGGAACTGAGCATAAGATTCGCAATTTTTACAACAACATCATTTCACCAACATCTCCTTTTGGGGATGCCACTGTGGACACTCATGCAGTCAATGCTGCGGTTTTGTTTCCGATGGGGGGCAGTGCATATTTAACGACTTTAAACTTTGGCGAGGCTGGCATGGCTGGAGGTGGCAACTCTGGCTTATATTGGCTTTTTCATGAGGCACTCCGTGAGGCAGCAGCAGAACGTGGCGTTCTCCCGCGTCAGATGCAGTCCATCACCTGGGAGGCAATTCGTGGATTGTTTCCAGACACCATGAAGCGCAACAAAAAATTTGTTGCTAAGATTGTCGATATCTGGGAATCTTCACCAGATGCTGAATCTGCTAGATCTCGAATCCTTGAACTGGGAATCACTCCACCCGAATGGGCAAGAGTGGGTTCCAGTGTTGTTGGAAGCGAGGCAGGGATGGCAGGAAATCTTGGGCAAGCAATTGACTCCGAAAGAAGTGTTCGATCTGGAATTCGACAAGGACGCAAAAGCGGACCTTCTAGCGCAAATGTAGGTCAATCCTTTTCCCTCCGTCCCGGCGATTTTGCCGCCCGCATGGAGGCCAAGTTTTCGCTTTTTCAGGCCAAACCGGAATTGCGCCTTGCCATCGCGCAGGTTGCAAAAGAGCGAGCTTTGCGTCTCGGTGCCGAGTGGATCGCCAAAGGTGACGTGATCCGCACCGCTAAGGACATCGGCAAAGAGCAGGCATTCCGCGAGGCTGACGGCTTCGACCGGCGCATGAAGGCCTATCTCGATGGCCTTTCCGAAAATGCACGTCAGACGCTCGAATTTGAGCCGTCCGCGCTCGAAGATGACACGCTCGTTTCGGCCATGCTGGACTTCGGCAAGCTCATGTCGTTCACGACGGCGAAGCGTTCCGGCAAGGTCGAGGCCAAGAGCGGCGACTACGACGGCCAGCCGTGGCTTCCTGCCTCCTTCTTCTCGAAGGGCGCAGGCATCATGCCGGACCAAATGGCGCAGGCCATGAGCGACCAAGGCCTAATCCCTGACGCCTACACGGACACGCTTTGGGCTGAACTCGGGAAGCGCATCGAAGCGACCCGCAAAGACAAGGCTGCGCATCGTGAGGCCGTGCAGTCCTACAAGGACGCGCAGAAAGCCGCGAAGGCAGAAGCCAAGGCGGAGGCGGAAGCCTGGGCAAATCAGGCCCGCAAGACAGCCGGAAGCCCGAAGGCGCAACGCGACATGCTGAAAGCAGCCCTTCGCACGCTGGACGGCATCCTCGCCGCCGCTCCGCCCGAAGTCCGCGCCCGTGTGGGCGGATACGTGAAGCTCGCAGGTCTGGCGACCGACGAGGCCATGTTGGCCGAAATTGAACGCCGTATCGACAAGATGAACCGCGAGCTTGAGAAGTATCTCAAGAAGGAAGGCCGCGCCGAACTGACGCGACTCTTCAAGAAGGCGGCTCCAAAGAACGAATCCGGCGAAAAGGCACAAGGCAAGATTGGCCCCGAGTTCCACGCATGGTTTGCCCTCGCGGAGTCGGCGGCGGAAATGTCGCCCGAGAAAGCAGACGAGGCTATCGTTGCGGCAGAGCAGGCACTTGAGGCCGACGTTACCGCCGCGCAGCTTGCGGGTCTGTCTGCATGGCTGGGCCGCGAAGTCTCGGATTTGGACGAGGCCCGGACCTTGCAGGACATTCGCCTTACGGTGCTTCAAACGTTCGGCAGCACGCTTTACAGCACGGACGCGCAGGCACCGCGCAACGCCGCTGAAATCATGGCTGCGGTCGATGCCGCCAAGGAGCAGTACATCAAGGGTCGCGTGACCCATCTCGAAAAGATGGCGGCTCGTCGCGAGCGTCGTCAAGAATGGCGCACAAAGGGCATTGCGTTGGTCGGCGGTGCCGCAACGGGAGATTCGGTGCGCGGCCAAATGGCCCGCAGTCCTTCCGACCTCAAGCGTCTGGCGTCGGACTACCTCGACACCGGCCTTGATGCCAGCGGCTTTTTCCGCTCGCTACTCGGGGAGGGCGACCTTTACCAGACCGTCCAGCGCTCCATCTTGGAGGCCGACGCCCAAGAGCAAGACGCCATGAAGGCGCGACGCGCTGAGTTCGCGAGGCTGCTCAAGAGCACGTTTTCGGGTGGCAAAACGGCACGTCTGCGCGGCCTTTGGGAATTGCAGCGAATCCAAGAGGGAACGCCGCTCGGCACCTTCTCGCAAATGCAGGCCGTGCAATTTACGCTCTGGTTTCAAGACCTCGATTCCCGCGAATGGCTGGCCTCTCACGGCTACGGCGAGGAGTGGCAGGCCAAGGCGGAGAAATGGCTGACGCCAGAAGCCAAGAAAATCCGCGCTTGGCTGCTCGAAAAATACGGCCAGCAATACGACCGCATCAACCCTGTTTTCCGCGAGCTGCGAGGCGTCAACCTGCCGCGCGTGGAGGCCTACGGCGGCATGCGCCAAGTCGAGAACATGGGCAAGGACGGCAGCGTTGCCCTCACTGCTGACAACATGGCGGGCGGCATGGCGGCGGGCTTCACAAAAACGCGCGTCTCGTCTCCGACTGGACCGCCTAAAAACGTCGATGCGCTGGCGAACTATTGGGGCAATGCCTTTCAGGTCGAGCACTACATCGCATGGGCTGAACCGTTGGCCGAAATGCGCGCCGTCGTGGGCCATCGCGACTTTCGCATGGCCGTCGAATCCAACCTTGGAGCGGCCAAGAGCGCGCAAATGATGCGTTGGATTGACGATCTGGAGAAGTCCGGCCAGCGAAACGCCATCATGAACACCCTGAGCGGCGACTTGATGCAGCGATGGGGGAGCGCCGCCTCCGCGTCGGCCCTATTGTTCAAGGTCGGGGTTCTGTTGAAGCAAGCAACCGCCGCGCTCGGTAGCGCCTTCAAGGTGGGCCTCGGCAGCTATGCGCGCAGTCTTGGCCGGGTGCTTTCGGGTAGTTCCTCGATTTCGCTCCGCGAGGCGTGGAATAGCGACTCCGTGCAACGCCGCATCAATGACTATGATCCCGAGATGCGGGAGGCCTTTCAGGCCCACCAAAAGCGCCGGTTCGAGAACGAAATCCTCGATGTCCTGACCCAATACCCAAATCGAGCACTCGAAGGCGGATGGTATGCCATCGGGTTCACGGATGCGGTTTTCACGACCGTTAGCGCGGCGGTCGCGCATGACGCATCCTATCGCGAAGGGCTGGCGGCAGGGCTGAACAGCGAGCAGGCAATGGCCTACGCGGGCGAGCAAATGACCCTGATCGTCAAGGAGACGGCGCAACCCGACAGCACGGCGACGAAATCGCAGTTCGAAAACTCGGTCGGCAATCCTTGGCTCCGTGTCATTTTCGCTTTCCAGAGCGCGAACCGCCAGGCTTTCGGCCTGAGCCTGCTATCCTACAAGCACGGCGACAAGTTCGCGTCTCGCCTGATCCTCGGGCATCTCATCATCCCCATCGTCTCGCAGACCATCGGGAACATGATCCGCGACGGCTTCACGGATGCGGACGATGATGAAATTTGGACGCTCAAGGGCTATCTGGCCTCAATGCTCCTCGGGCCGTTCTCTGGCGCGTTGCAGCTTGGGCCGTTGCTCGAAGTTCTGGCGCAGAAAACGTTTGGCGCTGAACCGCGAGTTGCTTCAAATCCTGCGGCCACGGCCCTTACGGCGCTTGGCTCCATTCTCGAAGGCGACTTCGACAGCGGCGACATTGGCCGGGTCGTTACGGAATTGAGCAACATTCTCGGCGGTCGAGCCTCGGCGACGGGCGCGGGCTGGAACATCATCCGCCAATTGCTCGGCTTGCAGGAGAACGCCGAAAACGACCAGTGACCAGACATCCGGTGCCGTAGCCGGTGGCGAAAATGCCGGGAAGCAGGATAATGCATCCGATGATGCCCTTGCCGGTGCCCTTGCGCATCGTTCCGTCCAACGTGTCCCGGCTCGCGTCCGCGCCAAGCAGGAACACGACGGGAAGCCAGAAGAGAAACCAGAAGGTAAGCCAGATTTTCACGCCGCAAGTCTGCCCTGACATTCCGAAGCTGTCCAGTGTAGAAAAGCCTGCGGTTCGGTGAATAGGAAACGGGCACGGTTTCTCCCGGTGAAGGAAAAACCGTGCGCTGCGTGTACGGAGCCATGAGGTTTCCGAGCACTTGCGCTGAGACAGCCCACGGTTGACCAGAATAACAGGCTGTTGTCTCAACGGGTTCCGCCGCCTCTCGGGCAGCAGTCAATTTTACGGCTCCTTAAATCGCAGTCAGGGAGCCACCGTTGCAATCAGTCTTTGCCAAGTGACCTCCTTTTCAGGTGAGAGTGTTGGCGCTAGAACGACCCCAAACAAAAAGCCGACCTCTGGCAGATGATCGGCTTTTTGCGCTGCCCCCTTTGGGTTCGTGCGCTTTATGGGCGGACGCTCCTGCCAGAGAGCAACCTATCGTTGTAGGGTTCTATCGGGTGAATCTCCTTTCGGAAAGTCAATCGCGATTTCACGCACTTTTTCCGGGGTTTGCCCCAAAAGTCACGCAGTTTTTCCGGGGTTTACTTGGGCTTGGCCGGTTCGCTTACCGTTCGCTTACCGTTCGCTAAGCGTTGGCTAAGCGTTCGCTTAGAGAAAGCCGTAGCCGGGACTTGACACGCCCGCGCCCGTTTCCCCGAAGTTGCGCATGACCAACGCGGCTTTTCTCTCCTCCGTTCAAACCAGTGGCACCGGCACGAATTTCGTTACGCTTCCGTCCTCCATCTGCAACGCCGTTCATGTCCTGAATGGGACCGGCACAACTCTTGCGTTCAAGCGCGGAAGCGATTCGGCTACCTTTGAGATTCCGACCGGCTCAGGCTATTCGTTCTACGGCATCACAAACGCGAACCAGATTTCCTTCAAGCGTGCCGATGACTCGAACACGCAAGTCACCCTCAAGAGCATCGAAGCCGAATACGAATCATGATTCACTCCGCCAAATTCGGCGGGATTAACCGCCCGCGCAGGCGTCCGCGATTTGTGACAAGCGGCAGTTCAACTTTGCCTGAAACGCTTGAATACATTACGCGATTGGTTGCGGCGGGCGACAGCCTGACGAGCGAACAGACCACGGCGCTGAATACGTGCATCGACACCTTGAAAACAGGGGGCGTGTGGGATTTGCTGGACGAGGTTTATTGCTTTGGCGGAAGCACGCTGGCGGGCCAAAAAGTAAAGCTCAAATACGCCTCGGGCAACGCAGACACGTTGACGACGTTTAACATGACCAATGCTGACGCCTCCATGACGGGCGGCTTTGGTCCGGGCGCTACCAATGCCAACAAGTATGCGACAACGGGCTACATCCCGGCCAGCTATTCCCGCACTTACACGGATTTTAGCTATGGGGTTTCGATGCTTGGACAACCCAGCGCGGGCGGTGGTAATGGTAATTTTATCAATGACACGCCGGTTTCGACGATCTTTAAGCTGACTCTGAACCCCAATTATGGCGGGCTGTGGCCGACGATTGCCAACACTTGCGTTCCCGGTCAGATCAATGGATTTCACAGTTACTCACTGACCAGCAGTGGGCAGCGGCGCGGGATCGACGATGCAATTGTAGATTTGTCAACGCACGCTCAAACGCCTACGTTTCCAACGCAAATCAGCCTTTGGCGCAGCGCGTTCAATAGCAGCACCGATTTTGCCACCGGCAAGATGGGCTTTGCCTTTGTGGGCGCAGGTTTGACCGATGCGCAGCAGCGAACACTCGGCGGCGCGGTTCGCGCTTTGGAATACGCTTGGGGGCGGCGCTCCGCTCCGAATGGTCGCATTGTGTTTATGGGTGACTCAATCACTCAAGGGTCAAATGCTTCTCCTGTCTATACAGCGCGCTTTGGGTCGCTGGTTGCGGCCTCGGCTTCTTTGCTAGAAATCAATCTCGGCGTTCAAGGGGGGAAATTGATGGGCACAGCGGGTAGCTCACTCAAGAATCGCTACGGTGACGCCTTGTTGGCGACGCCGCAAAAGGTGGTCATCATGATCGGGACGAACGACGCGGCCTCTGTTTATTCGAGTCAGTTCCGCACGGATTATGACACCGTTCTGAGCGGGCTCATCAGTGGCGGCATGAGCGCGGCTGACATCGTGGTTTGCTCGTTGCCGTTTTGCACCAATACCGGAGCGCGGCCACAAGCCAATCAACAGCTTTATGCAGATGCGGCGTCTGCTGCTGCGGCGGCGGTTGGGGCTGTGTATGTGGATATTTTTGCACTGACGCTCGCAACCCCCAGCTACATTTCAGCCGACACCATTCACCCGACGACAGCCGGTCACGCTGCTATTGCAACTGCCATTTCTGCTGCGCTATGAGCAATCCGCTGACTGAACACACCGATGCACAAGCGCCCGTGCAATTTGGCACAGTGTGGCGCGTGATGGCGGTGTTATCCTTCCTGATGCTGTCCTCGATGTGCGGGGGCGTGTTCCTGTGGGGGCTGTGGGTCACTGGCTCCATCTCGACGCACAGCAATCAAATCAGCGTGCTTTTTGAGCGCACTTCGGGCGGCAAGGGCATCACGCAGAGCGTGAACGTGGGCAGCGCAGAGGCTGATACCGAGATGGTGGACAGTGCCAAAACGTGGCTGACTACCAAAGACGTAGCGGAGCGCGAGGGCTGTGACGAGCGAACCGTTTTGAACTACATCGCACGCGGTCAAATCGTGCCAATGCCCGAGAAGGACGGCAAGAGCTGGCGCATTTCCGAAGGTTTCCGAATCATTCCGAATCCTGCCGAATCTGGCGGAAAGGTCGCGGTCAAGATCGAACCTGAATGCGAGGAGGCCACGCCATGAGCCGTCGCGTCGTCTATTTCATCCTGAACGGCATTCACACGAACCCGGCACAAACGGACGGCTGGGTGGATGAGGCCGCGACGCTGCTGAACCGGCAGACGCCCGATTACGTGAAGCCGGAAAAGTTTGAGTATTACACGACGGCGCTGACTCGCAGGCTGTTCCAGGCGCGCCGCGCGGAGAAACTGCTGCACAAGGCGCTGGGCTACGCGGAAGACGGCTGGACCGTCCGCATGATCGGGCACAGCAACGGCTGCGACCTCATCGCGCGCGTCGCTCTGGCGGCGGCAAAGAAGGAAATTCCAACGCTGCGATTGGATAGCGTCCACCTCATCGCCCCGGCTGCGGAGGATGCAGACTTTGCACAAGCGGTGCAGTGCGGCGCGATTAGCCGCGTCCACATCTACGGGAGCGCAAACGACAAGGCGCTTTTGGCGGCTGGACTGTCCGCGAAGCTGCTGAACTTTGTCGGCCTGGGCTTTGGCTCGCTGGGCCTGCGCGGCAAGGCTTTGGCGGATCGCTTTCCGGGCCGCGTCTTCGACCACTCCCGCGACCACTACGGGCATTCAACGTGGATCGGTGGCCTCGCGCTGCCGGGCACTGTCCGCGAAATCCTCGAACACGATGAGATTCTGATTCCATGAACACACTTGCCACACAAGCAACCGAACTAACGCGCGCCGAATTGGCCGGGTTTCTGTTTTTTGCCGTCGCCCTTTTTGTTTTTGGGTGCTGCGTGTTTGCCAATCCCAAGCCGCCCCAAAAGCCGTGATTCCCGCCTCCACCCCCAAAGCCTCGCTGGATCGAGTCACGAAAGCCATCAAGCGCGCCAAGCTGGACGATGCCGTTGTTCTGGTCGGCGTCCGTGGCTACTACCGCGACACGATGGGCAAGCCCGGGCAGAACGACCGGGGCATTTACGACGACGCGCTTTTCATCGTCTCGCCCACTCACTTCACGGCCTGGAATGCCAACACTGACCCCAGCGCATTCCGCCCGGGCATCGCGTCTTTGGTCCCGGGTGTTCATCGCTACCGCAAGGGCAACCACGGAATCACCCGACCCGGGGGCGGCTATCCGGCCTTTCGTCCGGCAACCAAGAACGAGGAGCTTCCCGTTACCCGTGACGGCGTGGTGAATCCTCGTCCCGGCGTGGCAATCAACATCCATCGCGGCGGTCGCAACGGCACCAGTTCGGAAGGCTGTCAGACCGTGCCGCCGTCGCAGTGGGCCGCCTTCTATGCGGCGCTCTCGGGCGAGATGAAGCGCCATGGCGTCACGACGTTTCCCTACCTGCTCGTTTCGGAAGCGGACTTCCCGGCATGAACCAGCGCACGCCAGAAAAACAAGCCTACCTCGACGCTCGCAGGCGTTGCATCAATCCCCGATGCCAACGTTACGAATCCTATGGCGGGCGCGGAATCGAGTTCAAATATTCGAGCTTTGAAGCCTTTATAGCAGACTTGGGACCAAGGCCTAGCAAGCTGCATTCGCTAGATCGAATCGACGTGAACGGGCATTATGAGACTGGGAATTGTCGATGGGCCACGATGCGAGAGCAGACCAATAACCGCCGCACAAATCGACTTCTCACTTTCGCGGGCCAGACCAAAAACATTTCCGCATGGGCTGGCTTTTGTCGCAAAACAGCAGAAGCCATTCGGAACAAGCTGCGCAACGGCGCGACCGCCGAAACGGCCCTGACCTCGATTCTGGGAAATGCACAAATGACAATGTGAAAATGTGATTGCTTGTGCGTTTGTTTGTGGAATGCCTCCCCTTCCCTAGCTACGCATGCAATCCCCTTACCTCCACCATGTGTTTTCACTGGGCATCTGAGGGGTCGAAATCGGGCGAATCCTCCTTCTGACGGGCGGTTTTACATCACAATGACACGGAATGTCATTCAATAGTTTACAAGATGTCTTATTTGTGGACTTTCTTGTGTGGCTACTGTCTTCCAACGTCCCGGCTCTAAAACATGGATCGCAGCTTTTCGCGCGTGGGATGCAGCGCCGGGCAAATGGACGTGGAAGCAAAAGAGCACCGGCACAAAGGACAAGGCAGCGGCCAGCGGTATAGCGGCCCGATTGGAGCAGGCAAGCGGAGCCGCGAAGGCTGGCACGATGACGCGCGAAAAGGCGCTCGACCTGGTGAACGACATCTTGCGACTGGCTGGCGCGGAAGGTGTCGCGCCGGTCCCGAGTCTCGAAAACGTGGCGGTCGAGCTTTTGGCCTCTGTGGAGGTCGCGAGCGGGACACTGCGAAAGTATCAGGGGCATTGGGCAACGCTCGCCAAATGGGCAGGAAACCGCATTCACGCGCCCGTGAGCGGCTTCGGGGTCGATGACATGCAGGAGTTCTATGGATGGTGTCGAGGGCAGTTCAGCGGCACGACCTCAAACGCGCACCTGAATTTCGCCTCGATGCTGTTCAAGCGGGCGATTGCGCGCGGGCACCGAACCAGCAACCCGACGCTTGCGGTGGCGAGAAAGGCCAGCGGCGCGGTCGAGAAGGGCACCTTTACCCGGATGGAGGTTGCGGCCATCCTGCGGGCCATGTGCGGGCGGAAGGATTGGCGGTGCCTTGTCGCCCTGGGCTGGCACACGGGGCACCGAATCCAAGACCTGCTAGACCTGACTGCCGACCGCGTGGAGGGCGATACGGTTAGGATCACGCCGCGCAAGAAGTCGGGCCGGGGCCGTGAGGTCGTGCTGCCGCTGCCTCGCTGGCTGGCGCGGTCCCTTGTGCGGCTGGGCAGCTTCGAGAGCATCCACCATGCCGACAACCGCAACGGCAAGGCGAGCGAGCAGTTTGTGGATTACCTCCGAAGGGCCGGGATTGATCCCCTGCCCGTCCATCGCGGCAAGCGCATCGTTCACCTGAAAAGTTTCCATTCGTTCCGGCACTCGATGGCCTCGCGCCTCGCTGCCGCTGGCGTATCGGGCGAACTGGCGCGGCTCGTCACGGATCACGATTCCCCGAAGGTCGCGCGGCGCTACGTTCACGCGGAGGTTCAAGCCCTGCGCGAGGCCTTGGCAGCGGCCAGAATGCGCAAATCGTCGTGACGGCGCATGTCTTCCCAAATGAGGTTTTCGACGTAGGACGAGAAGTTGCGGCGCTGCTCTTTGGCGATTCTCTGCCCGCCCTTGTGAATCGCGGCATCAATCGAAATGGACGTATTGGTTTTCTTGTCGGGTCGAATGCTGGCCATGCGTGGCATTTCGTGGCATTGTGCCTCTTGTGCAAGTGTGAAATTGTGTTACAATTCAGACGCGATGCTGTCCCGACCTTCAGCGCCTCGCCTATGGATGCCCGTCGCTTTGGCCCAAAGGGTGCAAAGCTGGCGGAGGCGGGAGTTTTTCCAAAAGGCCAGATCGACGCGCGCGCAAGACCAACAAGCCAGCGCAGAGCGTGGCAATCACGAAGGCGGGAATGAGCCAAGGTTTCATGTTATGCGATGCAGTAGAGCACGAGGCCCGCCAAGAAAAAGAGCAGCGCCGATTTGATAACAGACTCAACCCATTGTTGCAGGGTTTGCCCCTGCGCCTCCGCCTTTTTCTGCATGGAGGCGAACTCATCAATTGAGAACATCGGCATAATGGAAGGCTGCTGTCGAAGCATCTTCCAGACCCAATCAGGGATGGGATTTTGGGCGTTTTCCCAAGCAATGACGGCGCTCTTAGAGCAACCGAGAAAAGCGGCGAGAGACTTCTGAGTGTAGCCAAGCGACTTGCGTTCGGCTTGGAGTTTTGCGGCCTGTTTTTGGAGGTTCATAGCTCGCGAATGTAATCAAAGTTACATTCGATACAACTTTTTATTTGACCAATGTTAGACCAGATGTAACTACTTCTTACACGCCATGGAACTACTCCTCAAGATCACAGAAAGCGACACGCTCAGTGCTGACGAAATCAGCGCGTTTCGCGACAAGGCCATACAGGCAGGCGCTAGCGCCGAATCCTTGCTGGCAAAACTCATCCGCGCGGAAATCGCCAAACCCTCCAAGACCAAGAAAGGAGCACGGAAATGAAGCTGACTCTTGAACTCCCTCCCGAGCTTTCGCGCTGGGTCAAAGCTGCGGCCTCTCGCAGCAAGCGCACGCCTGCCGCTGAAACGCTCTCCATGTTGAACTGGATTCACGCGGCCTCCGCTGCTGTGACGCCGAAGACTAGAAAGGGCCGCAAGTCATGAGTGATACTCCCAAACAAGCAATGGCAATGCCCAGCGAAGTTATTGGCCGCGCAATCTCTTTGATTAGCTGCGGTTATAAAATCCCCGACGTTGGAGAGGTGGCAATTATGGGATGCGATGTCGCGGCAATTGAGCATGTCTTTAATCTGCTGAATAGCGCGCTGGATCGGCGAACCGTGATGCGCAAAGACTTATTGCAGCCCGTCGTCATCATGAACGCGGTGCCTTTGCAACAAGCCGGTTCAACGTCAATTGGGCTGCTTATGAACGCCATGGGGAAAGGAGCAAGTCATGAATGACGCCAAACTGATTCCGCTCTACATCGAAACCCGCCTTCAACGTCGCCGCGAGTGGTGGCATGGAGTCGATACGATCCTCGCCGAGAAGGGAATGAAGATCGACCCGAAGCACCCGGACAACGCGGACGGGCATCCCATCTACCTGCAAGCCGGTGACTCGCATGTCTGCATCCGGTCGGGCGACTGGCCCTCTACGGAACCGTTCCTCTACGTCATGGACGAGAAGTATGAATGGGAGGCCCGGTTCAACCAACGCACGCCGCTTTCTGTCGTCCTCGAAGCAATCCGCCATCTCGAAATTTTCGGAGCCACCGAATAGCACCAAAAGCCACGTCATGAACATCCGCCTTCGCCCCAGCCCTCACATGCTCGACCTTCGCCCGCGCACCATTGCGCAGGTGCATGATCGTCGCGCTTCCCTGACCTTCTACGCGCTCGGCTTCTGCATCGGCTGTGTCGCGACGGCTGCTTATCTGATCTTTTACCCATAACCCACACTCATACCATGCACATCCCCGGAAAAATCATCCGCCGCTCCTATCGCAAACTTGCCCGCAATCTTCGCTTCTTCCGCGAGTGGGCCGGTCAACGCTTTCACGCGGGCAAAGATACCTTGCTCCACGTTGATAGCCTTATGTCGCTCCCCAACGCGCAGCAGGTCGCGCAGATCGCAGGCGAGGCCCGCCACTTTGCCGCGTGGCAAGACTCCGCCGAACAGGGCAACGAAGCCGCTGCTCAACGCTGGATCGACAGGAACAACGGCAACCGCCGCTCTCGCCACATCAAAACGCGCAAGTGATGAAAACGACTATCACCCAACTCCTCGCCAAAGCCGCGAAGGCTCTGCCGCCGCAAAAGCCAAGTCGCTCGTCCTGGGCACCCTTCGCGCCCGTCGTGACTCAACTTCAAGCAAACGGCTACGACCTGACTGCCGCCGTCGATTGGCTCATTGCAGAAAAGCAGGTCGAACTTTCCGACCGCCTGAAATGCTACCGCAGCCTTCGCCAGCTTCTCGAACGCAAGAATCCCAACAAGAACAAGTAACCCATGAGTGACCAACTAGCCACTGCACCAAGCCAACTCTCAACCCTGAAAGGCATCCTTTCGGGCGAGAAAATGCGCGAGCAATTTGCCGCCGCGCTTCCTAAACATCTGACGCCTGAACGATTCTGCCGGGTTGCCATTACGGCCCTGACGCGGACGCCGAAGCTGGCAAGCTGCACGCAGGAAAGCCTTTTCCGCTGCCTGCTCGACCTGTCGGCTTTCGGTATCGAGCCGGACGGGCGGCGCGCGCATCTGATCCCCTACGGCAATCAATGCACGCTGATCCTCGACTGGAAAGGCCTCGCGGAACTCGCCATGCGTTCCGGCATTATTGCCAAGCTGCACGCTGATATTGTGTGCGAGAACGATGTCTTTGAATACAACCTGGGCGAGATTACACGGCATGTCATCGACTGGAAGCAACCGCGTGGTGCCATGTATGCCGCTTACGCGATGGCGGTCACGAAGGAGGGGCCGGTATTCGTGGCGGTGCTCAACAAGGAAGAAATCGACGCCATCCGTCGCCGCTCCAAGTCTGGCGGCTCCGGGCCGTGGGTTACGGACTATAACGAAATGGCGAAAAAGACGGCCTTTCGTCGCCTCGCGAAGTGGCTCCCTATGTCTGCCGAGTTTCGCGATGCTGTCGAGAAGGACGGCGACGAGGTCGAACACGACGCATCTGCGCGCCAAGTGTCGCCCGCGCGATCCGCGCCCCTCGACCCTTTCGCGCAGATTCCCGGCGAGGCTCCGACCATCGAGGCGGAAACGGAAGTCGTCCACGAAGTCGCGGAGCCGTCCGAAGAGGACATGCTGGCAACCGATTTGTTGGCGCTCGTCACTGAATCGACGGCTGACAATCTGGCGGGCTACGTCGAGCAAGCGAACCGCGATTTGACCGGCGCGAAACAGGAGATGGTCAAGAAAGCCATTCAGGCGCGGGCTAAGGTGCTCGGCGTGAAGTGGGACAAGGAAAGGGGGGCTTTTGTATGAAAATCCACAAAGGCTTTCTGCAAGGTTCCGAAGAATGGTTTGCGCTCCGCCGTGGCCGTGCGACGGCTTCCAACTTCAAGAAGATCATCACGCCCGCAAAGGGCGAGTATTCCAAGCAGGCCAACGCCTACATGCGCGACTTGTTGGTTGAGTGCTTCACGCCCGACTATGCTAAGTTCCTCGGGACGTTCTGGACGGATCGCGGAACCGAGATGGAGCCGGAAGCGCGCAAGGCTTTCGAGGCTCACACGGGCCTGACTACCGAACAGGTCGCTTTTGTGACCGCCGACCAATGGAAGCACGTCGTCGGTTGCTCGCCTGACTCGCTTATCAAAGATGAGTCCGGCGAATATGTGGCGGGCCTCGAAATCAAATGCCCCTCGCCGTTCACGCATGCCGAGTATATCGAGGAAGGCGTTTTGCCCGACGAATACAAGGCGCAGGTTCACGGCTCCATGGCGGTCACGGGACTAAATCGCTGGCACTTCTTTTCCTATTTCCCCAACCTTCAACCGTTTCACTTGGTCGTGGAGCGAGACGACTACACGGCAAAGCTGGAAGCCGCGATTGAACGCTTTGTCATCGAATACGGCGCTTACCGCGAGCGCATGACGCCGAAACTTCAACTGCAAGACTGATACCGCAAAAAGCCACAAACTGCTATGACGATTGAACGACTCATCAACGAACTCGCCAACCTCGGGCAAATTCACGGCCTCGATGCACCCGTGAAGGTCTGGAACATCGGCGAGGCAATCCAGCCTCTCGAAACTCGCAAGGTGGCCGGTGCATTCACCGGCTGGGATGAGCGAGAGCGGAAACACGTAGCAACCTTGAGACTGGAACAACCATGAAACTTTCTTTTTTCGTCCCTGGTATTCCGGCCCCCGGTGGCAGCAAACGCTTTGTTGGCTTTGGCAAAAAGACAGGCCGCGCCATTCTCATCGACGATGCTGGCGAACGAAACAAAAACTGGAGGTCCATTGTCGGCGTATGCGGCTCCGCAGAAATGCGCAGAAATGCGCTGGCATCATTCAACGGCCCGCTGCGCGTTCGCTTTGATTTCATCATGCCGCGCCGCAAGGGCGACTTCAACAGCAAGGGCGACGTGAAACCGTCCGCGCCTTTCTACCACACAACAAAGCCCGACGTGCTTAAGCTCGCTAGGAGCACGGAGGACGCATTGACCGGCATTGTCTGGAACGACGATGCCCAAACGGCAATGCTCGAAATTTCCAAACGCTATGCCTCGAAGGGCGAGCCTTCCGGCGTTCAAATTACCGTCACGTCCATTGCGTCGTGATGCCACCAAATAGCACCCAATGAAACCCCGACCATTTCAATTCACCGATGACATGCAGGTCATCTATACCACAACCAACGCCAGCACAGAACAGATGTGCCGCGAGACTGTCATTCGATTGGTCAAAGACATGCGCCGCATCGGATTCAATCCACGCCGCCGCTATCGTTACGAGGAACTGCCTGCTTTCCTTCGCGACCTTCAAGGTAGCCAGCACAGCGGTTACAGTTTCGGCTGTTCCTTCAATCACGCGATGCTGATTCATCGTTTTGGTTGGAAAAGCTACGCCGCGCAAAGTCGGGCAATTCGTCGTCAACGCCTTTAACCACAACCCCTAATCACCATGGCACGCCCGATCAAAATCAAAATCAATGTTACCCGCATCCTCAAGGAATACATCTTTGCTGGCAAAAACGGCAAGTACCTGAACCTCGTCGCATGGCCGAACAAGAACGGCACAGGTCAATATGGCGACACGCATTTTGTTTCGCAGGACATCCCGAAGGAAGCCCGCGACGAAGGCGTTCAAGCGCCGATTCTCGGCAACCTGACGCTGCCCGAAGATGAAGCGCCAACGCGCCAGCAAGCGCCGCAAAGACGCGTCACGCAAGCACCGCCGCGCCGCTCGCCTCCTGGGACTATCGAGTATCCAGACGCGCCGATTGCGGACGGCATGGAAGATTCAGACATTCCGTTTTAGACCTTCTGACAACGTGCCATTATGCACAAGTGTCATTCGACGGTAGCACAAAATACCACGTTGTAATAAGCGAGAAACTGACTGATAAAACCCTGCCGACTGGAAACGGCTTGTAAGACATGAGGAACCCACTACATCGCCCCATCTTGTTCATGCCTTCGGGCATCCTGCTCTCATGCGCAGGTTTTCCAGTGAACTCGATGGGGCGGCCTTTTTTGATCGGATCATGAGTGATGCCAAAAACAGCGGCAGACTGCCAGCATTTCAATTCTACCCCGCTGACTGGCGCAAGGACCCTGGCGTGCAATCGCTCGACTTCGAGACGCGCGGCATTTGGTGGGAAATCATCTGC
>Ga0315909_10001935_pt1 | contig 27168 bp, 34 predicted proteins | sample LakEriMetagenome_11_FD_203527 | JGI IMG/M metagenome (GOLD analysis project Ga0315909, IMG submission 203527) | Freshwater fungal communities from buoy surface, Lake Erie, Ohio, United States - Buoy 2 MA125 | ecosystem: Environmental > Aquatic > Freshwater > Lake | place: USA: Lake Erie, Ohio...
TTCGCCAGTGGTCTACGGCATCTCCGGTCGCCGCTCCGCGCTCCCTTCGTGCCTACGACCACCAGCTCCGCTCGGGCTGAACCTGTCTCGGCTCCGCCTACTTGGGGATTCCGGATGAACTCAGGGCAAGGCGGAAGCCGCCGAGGCTGCTACGGTACGACGGGTCGAGCCTGCCCCGGTTCGCCGACCGACAATACGCGGCCTCGCTGCCCCAGCAGCCGCCACGGTACACGCGGTTCGAGCCCTCTTTTGGGCCAGTCGGATCGCTGACGGCACCCTTGGGGTATTCACCGTGCCTGTCGCTGCACCACTCCCAAACATTCCCGTGCATGTCGTATAGGCCCCAGGCGTTCGGCTCCAAAAGTCCAACCGTATGTGTTCGACGCGAACTGTTGCGATTAAACCAACCGTACTCGGGCAGCAAACCCTCTTCATCATCAAAAGAATATGCCGTCTTGCTACCAGCGCGACACGCGTACTCCCATTCTGCTTCGGTTGGCAAACGATACTCGCGACCAGCTTTCATCTCGTCGGGCAATTCCGATAGCTTTTTGCAAAACTCGACTGCATCGTCCCAAGTAACCATCTCTACAGGAAGATCTGCGTTCTCGTTACCAACTACGGCCCCTTGAAAGTAACTCGGATTCTTAACCATCACTTTTTCGTACTGAGCCTGCGTTACCTCATACACACCAAGGTAGTAGTCTTTGCCAATCGTAACTTCGTGCTGGGTTTCGTCGTCCTGACGCTCTTCCTCGCTCTTAGGCGATCCCATCATGAATATCCCCTTGGGGATCAGCACCAGCTTCATCCCAATGCTGTTGGTGATCTCTTTGGGAGTTTGGGCTCTGGCCGGATGCGGCAGCGCAAGGAGATGGAAAAGAACAAGGACCACAGAAAAAAACGAAAGCGAGCGTTTCATGGCAAGATTTCTTCTGAAGTAGTCCATGGGGCTATTTGAAATACGAACATCCCCGTAATTTTACACTGGATGGAGGCTTGTTGCTGTATTGATAGAAAAACTTCCTTTCTGTGGTGCCTCGCCGCTTAGCCTGCATACTTGCGATTTGAAGCCTGAAGGAATCTCAGGGTACGTTTCCATGCATGGGTGCAAGGCGTGGAAAATTCGATGAAGAGGAAGCAGGTTCTCTGGTAGAGAACAATCTGGTCGCATCGGCAACGCTGGTTCTTGAACAGACCTTTGAGCGTTCGTTCGAGTCGGCATTGCTGATGGACTCCGGATGGCAAGAGAGCCTTCTTCGCGCCGGCCTTGCGTTTGTCATCTACAACACGATCAAAGGGTGGAGCCTCCTGGTCCGCGACGAACATGGTCGCACGCGGGTTCGGGAATTTGGCGCATATCTTTGGCGCAAATGCAAGGAGTGGCTCCTGCCATGAAACGTCGAATCGCAAAACGTTGGCGGACCAAGGCGCGGCAGTTGTATGCCAAGCATGGTTCGGATGTTCAGGCCATTCGTGCTGAGCTTCGAGAGCAGTACGGAAGTGCAGCAACCTTTTTGCTGATTGCCAAGTGGGTGATTTTCTTTATCGAGCTTTGGCTAAAGCTCGGGGTAACCGAGCCGCCGGAAACACCAAGCTCAGAAGAGGCACAACTCGTGGAGCTTACCGACGAGGACCAAACGGGTCTTACCGAAGAGTAGCAACTCGGATCTCTAAAGCAACAAAGGATCATCCTTACCATGGCCAAGCGAACCGCAAGGACACGCACCACTACACACCGTTCACAAACCCCTCCGAGCAATCCACCGAAGAAACCTGAGGAACTACTACAAGATGCAACCGAAGCTCTTGCAATGCTTCAGGCAAAGAGCAAGTACCAAGCAGCAGCTATAAAGCTTGCGTCCTATGCCGTGCTGGCCGCTGGGCTTTGGTGGTTTGGCTCTTTGTATCGTCCCGAGTCTAAAGGCCAGGAATCTGGCGTGCAAGCGGCTAGCTCAGAGCAGATGGAACTTGCCAAGCAGGCCATCGCCGACAAGTCAGACAGAATTGCTCTGGGCGTAGCCATGGAAACCATTGCCGAGCTGCTCCAGCAAGATGCGACTAAAGATCCACCGGCGATCACGACACGTGAACAAGTCTCAGAGAAGCTCCTTGCTGAAACGCTTCGCGCCTTTGTTCTAGCCGGCGGGAAACTACAGGCTCAAAAAGCTGCTGAGTTCTTCGCATCCCATTTTGATTCCGAAGAGGAGTTCCCTCAGAAGGCAGGACCTTTGGACCCAGCCCAACGGGCGATGGCCGTCAAACAACTGCGGCGCATTGCGGCAGCATGCAAAGAATCTCACTAGGAGAGACCCAGTGATCGCAATTCCAAAGAAACTCTGTGGCTGGAAAGAGGACTCGCAAGGGATCCGCACCTATGCGAAGCGAGTTGGGAGCCTCCGACAGGTAGCATCCGATTTGCTAGGTGGCCCTGAGAAAGATGTGCACATGTGGACATCGATCCTTGCTTGCAAGCCTCGCTGGCGACGAGGTTCCCAAGAGATCGGAGATTGTGTCTCCTGGGGCGCAGAGATCTGCGCGACATCGCTCATGGCAACCGACCATGTCCTCGGAGAGGGTGTATGGGAAGAAGAAGCTGCTACCGAGCCCATCTACGGAGGGTCAAGAGTTGAGGCCCTGAACAAAAGCCGTGGTGGTCGATCCGACGGGGCCTTTGGGTACGCGGCTGCAAGATGGTTGTGCGAGTACGGAGTTTTGCTTCGCAAAGACTACTCAAAAAAAACAGGAAACCCAGAGCACAACCTAAAGACCTACTCGGGCACCCGCTCGAAGGACTGGGGTGACTTTGGATGCGGTGGGAAAGAGGACAAAGGGATACTGGACAAGATCGCCAAGTCGTTTCCGATAGAGAACGTCGTTCAGATCACGCAAGTCTCCGAGGCGATCGCTGCCCTGAGCAACTATTACCCGATCTCGATTGCCTCTATGGCCGGGTTCGGAGAGATGGTTCGCAACAGCGATGGTGTTTGCAAACGCATCGGCGAATGGGCGCACCAGATGAGTGTTCTTGGCCTCCGTTTCCATTTAGGAAAGCCCCAGTTTCGAGTCTTTCAATCCTGGGGGGACTCTTGCTCTGGCGCTGATCCAGAGATTACCCAGATCGTTCAATCGATCCCCGGCTGGAAGTTGCCTCCGAAGGTCAAAGCAGGGTGGAATCCAATCTCCGCTTGCTCGTGGTGGATCACCGAGGCGGATCTTGCATGGATCCTTCGCACCGGTGACTGCTGGAGCTACGCGGGGGTTCGGGGGTTCGAGCCTCGGAAGCTGGATACCAAACAAGCGATTTTAAGCAGGTTACCTGAATGATGCGCCAAACGAATTCACTGAGTCGTTGTCTGTTTCCTTTTTGGAGCATGCTCATCGGGGTAGCTGTTCTTGGCGGCTGCTCCGGAATAAGTCGCTCTGAGCAGGCTCGCTACCGTGGAGCAGCGATCGGAGCGTTTGGTTTTCTCGCGGCCTGCCCCGTAGAGGAACCGTCGGATCCTGATTCCGATGGCAAGTGCGTCAACTGCAATGGTACCGGAAAGATCGGTGACGGCAGGATCGTCAAGAAGTGCTCGATTTGTAATGGAACAGGCAAATCGAATACGGTTGGAGCTTTGACTTCTCCCTCAAACCAAGGAGGCTCCGTCCATGAACAGCTCGTAAGAACGATCACCATTTTCTCTCGACCTGGGTGTAGTAAATGCGACCAGTGGCTCGCGAGTGAAGCGCCCAAGTGGAAAGCACAAGGCTTCGAAGTGATCGAAGCAAGGCAGCAGGGTAGCGATCCTGTTCCATCTTTTTTGATTCAGGAAAATTCAAGGAGATTGCGAGTAACGTCGGAATCCCCTTGGGAAACATACAACCTTTGGAGAAAAACCCGTGATTAGTCTAATCGCGAAAATCAGCACGCTTGTGTCATGGTTTGTACTCGTGGCTATGAGCAATTCGGTTCAGGCACAACCCTTGACCTGTGAAGATGGATCCTGCGCAAGTTCGCCAAGTGACATTCGATTTGGGGCTGTCGCTACGGAAAATTGCTCGCTTTCCGGCAGCAACCAAATAACCGTCGATGGAATTACCCATTGGCGTCCAACCTACGGGCAAGAAAGCACTGATCCTCCTGCCGGGGATGGTTGTGGCGAATTACTTTTGGATCAACTCCAAGAGTCCAGTTCATTTGCAGACGAACAAGCAGAGCCGCAGTCCAAGAGTGCTGGATCTGCGCAAAGAAGGCCGCTGGGTAGGGTCGCTGATGGAGTTCGGTTCGTTGTAAGCCGACCGGTTGACTTTACCCAAAGAGCCATAAGCAGTCGGGTTTGGGGTATGCGTCTAGTTCAGCGAAGTCGATGCAGATAGGAAGATCATGAACGGTTCAAGCGAAGGAAGTCAAGAAACTTTTCCCAAGTGGTTTGTTCGAGTCCTCTCGGCAGTAGGGCTCCTGCTATTGTCTTCCTTCGCGGCATGGATGACCTATGTGTCAAGCCAACTGAACTCCATGAGCCGCGATTACGTCGAGATGAAAGCAAACGTCGTTGCGCTAGAAAAACGGATGGAAGCCCAGACCTCTGAGGACACCCGCCGCTACGAACAGATCCGATCCGATGTTAGGGCGTTCGTCGATCGCATGGAGGCCAAAATGGACAAGCTCCTTTCGCAGAGGATCGGGCAAGCCGGGCCGTGATACGGAGCTGGTGTTAATCTTATTACGGATCAAGAGTCGGTCTTTGGGAGGAGAGTTTTCGGATGGTATCTATTGCTAAGTCTCTCGTGAACTTCGGTTAGACTCCAAGGATCGAATTGCGTTGAGGACTTATCGTCTCCTCTGCTTACCGAAAGCCCAAATGCGGGGACAATGAACCGACCTGAATGTATACCAAGGTTAGGCAAAAGGCTTGCTAGTCGAATCGCGGTATCATCCCTAGAGTCATCTGAGGTACCCACCAAATGGGCCGCGAATTTATCACGAAAATAATGAACCTCTGGAATGACTTCTTGAAGATACTGCCGGGGAGTAGTTTTGGTCACGCCGTTTCTGTTAGCGATCCACCCGACTGTTCTTACATACTGACAGGCTGAGATCGCATACCAGTGAAAGAAACAGGTTATAAGTGCTCGGTCGAACCTTAGGAGAGTTGGAGTGTTTCCGAATTCGAACGAAACGGTTTGGCCTTCGGTCCGAATATCGTTCTCTAAAACGAGTACTTGAAGATACAAGTTTTCCATGCCATGCCACAGGTAGGTTAACGCCCAATACTCATTGCTTGGATTGGAGAAGACGTCACCTGGAATAACAATCCGGAGTTGATGATCTAAGACGGTACGATTTGTGGGGTCGCTCATTTTAAAACCTGCTCTAGCGTATCTGGTCTAGCCTGCTGATTCACCTATCTGTCTCCATACCTGAAAACTCGTTCCCTGATCATTTGTACCTGAGGAACATGCCTGTTCAGGTCCCGCAGCAAGGAAAAGTCCTTTGTGTCTGTTAGATTCCTGATCGTCAGGGATTCGACCTGCTTGTCAAATCGTGCTCGTTCTGCGGTGCTCATTCCCTTGGTGAACTCATACGCTTCTGGGGTATTGCCCATACCCGGTAGAAGCAGCGTGTTGAGTACGGCTTGCCCTTTCTCGATGCGTGCCTCGTTGACAGGGCAGTAGCCCACCAAGTAGAAGGCAGTACCATCACTATCGAGTGACCTATAAAAACAACGTCCCGCTAAATCTGGACCATCAACGGCTGAGTCTGGTAGGACCTCTGACCAAAACTCGGACAAGGGTATCTTTGGGTCGCACCAATTCCATAGCCTAATTGCAGGCTGACTGCTGGGTAGGGTGATCAGGTCAAAGTAATCGTAGTAGTAGAGAAACCCAAAAACTTGATCCTTGCCGTATACCCCACTCGGATCATAGACCGTTCGTTCTTCGAGTCGTCGAGTGAAATGGTCGTCATCCTTGAGGTTGTAAGCTAGTTCTAGCGATTGACCTTGGATAATTACTTTGGGGCGCAAGGGGGACCGGTAACAGAACGAATCAAGGCGCTCGAGCGACCGGATTTCGATTCGAACTTTCGATGGTACCGTCTTCTCAGGAACCACCTTTGTACCTAGAAGCCTCAATTCGCAGGGTGCAAGGTTTCGTGATAACCCCAAGAATAAAAGTTCCTGGAGTTTGATCGTCCAGGGAAGAGCACCACATTTTGTACCGAAAAGACCTTGGAAGCGAGCTAGTTTTAAATCTTGCTCCAGTTCAGTGCTCAGTCCACCGTAGCTCTTTAGCTGGTCCCATGCCTCACGGACTTTATTGGTAGTCGAAAGCTCGATCGGATCAATCTCTACAAGTTCTGCATCGGGCAATCGGAGGGGCATGGGACTATGCGTTAAGGCGGTCAGGGGGATCACGAAAAGGTGGCAGACGACTCAGTTCTTGATTTTACCGTATCTGGCTGCTAGCGAGTGGGGATTGTAAATGAGCGAGTTGTTGCCAATTCATGGGGATTTCAGGCCTAGTTCTTCGTGCCACTTATCACCTAAGTCACGGAGAACATCATGCGGCTCGAAGCCAAAATCAAAAGCGGTTTTTATCCGCTACCACTTGAGGCAGTGCCTCATCTTGCAAGCAAACTCAAGGTAGATCCTGGAGCGACCCTCTTTGACCCCTGCGCGGGCAAAGCACAAGCGGCAGTACAGATCGCTGCCGCATTGCAGATCCCGCTATCGAAGGTCTACGGGGCAGAGATGGACGAAGCTCGCTTCGAGTTGGTCGAGGCCCAGCTTGGAGCCAATGCCTTTGGACCATTGGATTTTCTAGCCAGCAGTGGATCGGGCAGTGCTTCGATCTTCTATTGCAATCCACCTTTTGACGACGAGCTCGGAGGCGGCGGTCGCGTCGAGTGGCGATTTCTTTCCAAAGCCCACGAGTACACCCAGGCAGGTTCGATCCTCATGGCAATCATCCCTGAAAGTACCGCCGAAGACTGGCGCACGTTTGAAGCGATGTCTCCCTGGTTTCATTCTCTTCGAACCGCGCCTCTTCCGATCGAGCGCCGTTACAACGAACAAGTCGTATTGGGTATCCGCCGCAAGGCACAGCAAGCAGTCGACCATTCCGATCGCGATGCTTACCGCTGCGACTTTGAGGACCTGCCTGTTTACACCGCTGCTGCCGGAGGACCGGTAATGGTTCGCAAGCGGTTCTATACCCCCATGGAAATTCAGCGGCTTGCCAAAGATTCTCCGGCCAATGAGTTACTGACCATCAGGCGTCCGAAGGCAGAACGGGAAATCGTCCCGCCGATGCGACTTACCAAGGGGCACACGGCACTTCTTCTTGCTTCGGGATTTCTCGATGGCATCGTCCAGGTCTCTGGTGAAGAGCCTCATGTTGTCCGAGGATCGACACGCAAGGTACTGATCGAAAAGAAATCCGAAGAGGGCGGGAAAATCAAACTCATTAAGAGCGAGCAGATTCAGCTCACCGTCAAAGTGGCCTGCTCCAAAGGGATCGTCACCCTCGAAGACAAGCTACCAGATGCATCCACCAATAACGAACAACCCGAGGAGCAAGAAAATGATTCGACTCACAGCCAGGAGTGAAGACTTATCGATCGGAGTTGATGTCGATCGATTCGCATCACTTGACACCGGAGAACTTGCCATGATTTCTTTCGTGTCGACCGATTCGGCTGCCAAAGCCATTATCGCTATGCTCCATGCGACCAAGAAATCCTCGTCGTTTACCCGTGGCAACGCGGGATTCAAGGTACCCCTTTCGCAAGCAGGATATCGAATCAACAGGGCCAAGCTCGGCAGATTCAGCGCCGTTCATGTCGTAGCGATCGCCAAGGTCCCCGGGCTGATGTTCGGGGACTTGGCCGAGGCCCTTGAGGCACACCTGTTTTCAAGCGAAATCAACACGCCAATTCTCCCCGAGTGGATCCCCTATCTGGTGGAGAAACTCAAAGCCGACGAGTTGGTCGAGATTCTAAGCAGCTACGCGATCGATGCCTATCTGGCCGATTTCGATAGCCAAGTGCTCGATCGACTCGTAACTGAAGGCCTAAACGACCAGTCTCTTTCCATTGTTCCAAGGAGCCCATGCCATGCAGGCTGAAACCCTATCGGATTACCTCTCGCGTTACGCCGACACGCTCATTGCCAAGGTGGAAACGCAAAGTCGCCCCCTGGTGGCCAAGGCAAATCGGCCATCGCTTAAGCTTTTGCGCCAGCCTATGGAGGCGCAGTGGGATAGAATCCAGGCGGTTGTTGAAGGCTGGAGGGCCCGCCGAAAGGGAATGATCCTCTCTGCGGAAATGGGCACTGGCAAAACCATCTGCGCCATCGTAGCGACCCATTCCCATGCAAACTCGCGTCCCTACCGAGCACTGGTCGTTTGTCCCCCGCATTTGCAACACAAGTGGGTCCGCGAAATCGAAATGACCTTACCGGGTGCAAGGTGCCGGATTCTCAGCGGGTACAAAGATGTCCTTGGTCTCAAAGGTACCAAGCCAAGTGGGCCGGAGTGGCTGATTATCTCGGGCAACAAAGCCAAAATGGCTTCAAGCTGGATCCCGTCGTTTCGCAAAAAATCTAGCGGTATCTTGCACTGCGCATCGTGCGATAGCCCCATCGAGCGAAAAGTGGTCCATGATGGTGCCGACGTCATGGTCCCCTCGGGCGTAGCTGACTTGCAGAAGCATCAGACCTTCTGCAAAAACTGCTCGCAGGCACTCTTTCAGTGGACTCACGAGTACGATCGCTGGCCGATTGCTAACTTGGTTTCAAGACAAGCCCGCGGCGTGTTTCGCTACCTGATTCTCGACGAGGCCCACGAAGCCAAAGGAGAACGGACCTCGATCGGCCTGGCTACCGGGAAACTTGCCTCGGCGATTCCCTACAAGCTGGCTCTTACCGGCACGCTGCTCAACGGCTATGCCGACTCGGTGCTCCCGCTCTCGTACCGGCTGTTCCCAAAGAATCTCAGGGAGATTGGGATTCAGTGGGGAGACACCATGGCGTTTACCAAGCGCTACGGTCGAATCGAAACGATCGTCTCGTTTCGGGACTACGATGCGTATGCAAACCGACAAAGCCGTGGAGGGGGTAAGACCACAACCACACGCATCCGACCGGGGATTGTTCCGAGCCTCTATGGAGATTGCCTATTAGAAAACACCGTTTTCTGCGCCCTTGATGACCTCGGCTACAAACTCCCGGGCCTTAAGGAAGTGTTGCATTCGGTAGAAATGGACCAGGAGCTCGCTGAGAACTACGACTCGATCGAGCAGGAGATCAAGTCGAGCCTCCGATCGATGATTGCCTCAGGGAGTAAGGCGGCCATATCCATACTGCTCAACACCCTCAACGGTTGGCCTGATCATCCCTATGGTTTCTCGTCGGTTGGCTACCACAACGCCGACGGACAATGGTTCCACGTCACCGATCCTCCGGATCTGTCCGAGGACATTCTCCGCAACAAGGAACAGAAGCTCATCGAGATTATCCGCGATTCGGTCTCTCGGGGACGTCAGGTATGGGTCTATGTGGAAATGACCATCAAGCACGATGTTCAAATCCGTCTTGAAAAACTGCTCTGTGCCGAGGGGCTCGACGTTCGGATCCTGCGATCCACGAGCGTCCGACCGGCCCAGCGCGAAGAGTGGATTCGAGCCAACGCCAAGGCCAATGTCGTGATCTCCAATCCTGCCCTGGTCAAAACCGGCTTGGATCTTTTCGATCGATCAGGCTCGTACAACTTCTCAACGCTGGTCTTTTATCAGACCGGATATCAGCTCGACACACTTCGCCAAGCGGCGGCTCGAAGCAACCGAATCGGCCAGTGGCTCGACTGCGAAGTGCATTACCTGTTCTATGCCGACACGATGCAAGAATCCTGCGTTGCGCTCATGGCCAAAAAAGCGTCAGCGGCGCAGGCGATCGATGGCAAACTCACCACCAGCGGACTTGCTGCCTCCAGCGATGAGGATTCCTCGGCGGCGATGGCTCTGGCAAAGATGCTCATCTCCAAGGAGCCTTCGCAGAGCGTCGTATCCCTTTCGGCTCTAGCTCCGGCAGCAACGGTTCACATCCCGGCCCTAGATGCGGTAGATGAGGCTCCAAGGGTGCTCACTGTGCCAATGCCAGCACCGACTCGGCCCTCACCTACGCCGGTAGTCGAAATGGATGCGACTCGAAATTTGGAGGAAATAACCCCCAAGCCCATTTTGCCCAAGCAAACAGTCCCTCAAGATCGGCCTGTATTAGTCCCGAGTGTGTCGTCTGCCAAGTATGTCATCACAGAAGCGAGGATGAAGCAATGGACCAACCAATCGACCGCGATCCGGCAAGCCTTTGTAGCAAGCCCCTCGAAAGCCCGCCAAATGCTACGCCAACTGACCGTCTGTCTGCGGAACCTGGATCCAACCGAGCAGGATCGAGTCCAGCAGGCCATTGGATGGGAGGATCTCCTGAGTCAAATCCAGCCGAGCTCACGCGGCGGACAGCTCGCCGCAGCCGGAGCCTGAGCAAGCATCGGGTGTTTGTTGAGTTCCTAAGGCATCTCCCCACAGAGCAGGCCTATCGCTTCATGTGGCTCAAGCGAGTATGGAACGTGGATCTTTCCAAGCATTGCCAACCGGCTTTGCTTGGACCGACGAGTCGAATCATTCGGACACGGTTTTTCTGGCAAGCTCCCCGAGCCTTCGAGATCAAGGACATCTACCTAGAGGCCTCTGCGAGTGGGTACTTCTATCTCTGCGGTGTTACCCATCCGTATGTTTGGGCAAAAAACTTCCATCTCCCCTTTCGATTCGCCCAAGGCTCCATTGCGGAGAAACGTTGGTATGGAATCCATATTCGACTGCAAGACGCAGAGGAACTTCCCCTGAGCGAAACATTCATCGATCCGGCATGTCCTGGGTATCAGCAGAAAGTCTACAGAACTTGCCGAAATGCCCAGTTTGCTTGGGCCTTTTCGCGAGGGCTGTATCAGCCAAATTCTCAGTTGAGTTTGCCAGTGGCTGCCGACGAGCCCACTGGAAAGCTTCGTACCGGACTGCTGTTTCAGGATTGGGAGTTGTAGGGGTGATTTGAAATCCCACTTGGTTTCCCGTTATACATGCCGACCGACCTATCGAAGTCGGTTGGCATCACACAAACACGGGGAAGCTTGCATGGAAAAAGATTATCGCGACCGCGTCGTCGAAATGGTAAACGTCAAGGCCAGCGACTTGGTACTCAACCATCACAATCCGAGCGTCCATTCGGACCAGCAGAAAATCATCATGGAGGAGATGCTCGAGTCGACCGGCTTTGTGGGAGCCATCAAGGGCCGCCGCGTGGGAGACAAGATCGAAATCCTCGACGGCCACTTAAGAGCCCAGCTTGCCGGTGACGAAGTCGTGCCTGTGCTGATCCTTGATCTAAACGATCAAGAGGCCGACATCTTCATGCTCACCTACGATCCGGTGGCTGCCGGCGCAAAGATCTCTCGGAGCAAATCTCAAGCGCTTCGGCTCAAGGCTGTCACTCTAACGAGCAAGACCTACGAGCAGATCGCCGAACGCGCGACGATCCGGGACGTCAAGGAAAACGAGATCCGCGAGAAAATCCGAGACAAGATTCGCGATACGGCAAGCCGCATCACCATCGGTTCGGTTCAGATCCCAGTAACGGCCCAGGAGATGGACGACTTTACCAGCCTGATCGCCCAGTACGGCGAAGAGACCGGTTCGTTCATCGGGTTTGGCCATCACCTTCTTAAGCTTCTAGGGGAAACCGCAGTATGAAGAATCGAGTCTTATCTTTTTCACGAGTGAAAGCCTCGGAGCTTTTAGTCAATCCCGACAACGTTCGCTTCCACCCCCCTGAGCAGATGGCGCAAATGACGGCGCTGCTCGAAGAGATTGGCATGGCCGATGCGATCATCGTCCGCGAGCGACCCGAGGGGTATCAGGTTCTTGACGGTCACATGCGCCGGCAATTGCTCGCCGACGAAATCGTACCGGTGATCATCGTCGATCTTGGAGACGAGGAAACCTACAGCTTTCTTCTGACCTTCGACGCCATCAAGGCCATGGCCACCCGAGACAACACGCGCGTGAACCAACTGCTCGATCGCGTCTTTGCGGAAACGGCTCAGGTCCGCGAGATGCTCGACAAGATGTCCAGCGGCACCGAGAAGGCCTTGGCCATGCCCAAGGGAAATGCGCAAACCCGAGCCCAGCCCGATTCGCTCATCGTCGGTAAGTACCGCATTCTCCTGACCCAAGAAGAAGCCAAAGGGCTCATGCATCTAGCAAGGCAGTTTGCCGACACGACCGGCAGCTACAAGAGCTTCATCACCCATCTGCTCGAAAGGATTCACAAGAACCGTGATCGACTACAACTACCCGCTGGCGGGGCTCCGGGGAGCGGAGTACAACCCCAGGCACATCAGCCAGGAGAAGCTCAAGAAACTCTGGGAGTCGATCCGCCGCTTCGGGATCATCAAACCGATCATCTGCAAACAGGACGGGCTCATCGTCGCCGGGCACCAAAGAACCAAAGCCCTTCGAGCTAACGGGGTCACCCATGCCCCAGTGTACGTCCTTCCGGGGGATACGACCGAAGCCGATGAAATCCAGTTCAACTTGCTCCACAACGGTGCAGACTTGGATTGCCCCGACGGAGACTGCTGGATCATCGATGAGATCAAGCTTGGATGGAACCAAGTCAGCAACATCCGAGCAAACTGGAAAGCCAGCCAGCAAGGGGTACGGATCAACATCCACCATCTGATCGAGAAGTTTGGTCCTTGGGGCGCAAGTGTTGCCTCCCTCGATGGCGAGATCATTCACTGCAACAACTACGCTATGACTTGCATCAAGGCGGGCTATCCACTGCTGGTGTACGTCGTGGAAACCGAGCGGAAGGCCGAGTTCAAGGACTATCTAAGCGAGATCTACGGCAAGTTCCATTACGGACAACTCGAAAAGAAAACCTACATGCAAACCCTCGCGCAGCCAAACCGAGGGGCCGACGTTCCAGGAACCATCCCGCGCGAGAGCATGCTCTATGAGGAGCACGTTTACCCCTGGCTCAAGACCAACCCAAAGGCCCGAGGGATCGATTTCGGGAGCGGTCGCGGACACAACGCATCGCTTGCACGCTCACGTGGCTTTAACGTCCTGGATGTCGAACTGTTTCGAAGAGTCGTCGGCTCCAATGCGATCGATCAGGTGTGGGTCCATCGGGCGATTTCCCAGATGTGCCATTCGCTTGCCAAGCACGGGCAATTTGATTTTGTGGTGTGCGAGGCCGTGATCAACTCGGTCGATAGCCCCGAGGCTGAAACCGCCGTGGCGACGATGATCGGAGCCCTATGCAAAATCGGAGGAACGGTCTTTTACTCCGGACGGGCTCTTAGAAACGTCAATGCCGACATGCGCAAAGGATCCAAGCTGACCAAGATGGGAGGCCCTGGCCGCATGGAATTCATCGACGACTACGGCTACAGCGGATACTTCCGCGACTCGGATTGGTTCTACCAGAAATGGCATACCTACGAGCAGCGTATGGCCCTGGGCCCCCTGGTCGGGCTTACCCCCAAGGAGAAGGAGGTTGGAGAGTACTGGCGATGCTGGGGGGAAAAAGAACTCCATGCTCCATGGGCCATGGTCGAGAAAGCCATCGAGTTTGAATTTGAGTTGCCCTGGCCATGCGGCCAAAGGATCAACCGCTCGGAAATGGTCAAAGCCGCATTGCGTCCTTTCTGGCCGCAAGATGCCCAGAGCTTCCCACCAAATCACGCGCAGTGGTGGCCTGATCCTATGCCGATCGATCCGGGCGACAAAGACCTTGTCGGATTCTTCTGATCGAGATTGATGAACCAGACTTATGAACCAGATTTCACTTCATCGCACCCTAGGAGGCGACTTGTAAGACCATGCTAACTCTGACTCTCACCGGGAAACCTGGCAACCTGCGAACGGATTTTCACTACTTCTGGGGTAAATGGGTTCGGGGGTTTGATCCTGCGCACCACTGCGCCAAATGCCTTGTTGGAGATTTTGAGAGAGCCGTCAGTCCCATGTGGGAAAGCAAGCAGGTTCTGGCGTTCTCTTGCCGACCCGGGGAGATTTTCTATTTGTGTGGAGTGGCAGAGCCCTACAACTGGTCGAAGAACTTCCACCTGCCACTAGAGATTGCCCCCGGTGAAAAAGCATTGGGAACCTTGAGCAACGGAATGCAAATCAGCGTCGTGGGGGCCAAGGAGATTCCCTTTACGGCCACGAGTGCTAAGGAACTCTATCCCCGACGAGACTTTAGGTATTTGTCATGCCGGAATTTCCAGTTCGCTGCCCATCGATTTGGGTTTGTGCCGACTTCGCCAATCGATCCGCAGAGTATTTCCCGAGCGATCGGACAAAGCACTCATCGTTATTCATAGGGGCAAAGAGCATGAGGTAGGCGATGAGTCGGGATGATCTTGTGCAAGGGCTTCTAGGGGAAGATCCCGATGAGCCCGATGAGCCCGATGAGTCCACACCCGAAGACTCCCTGCCGACTCGAGTCGAGCCCGCCCAAGGGGCCAACCCAGGAAGGACCCAGGAAGACCAGCTCGACGAACGAATCGAACTGACCTACCGACTTCTTTCTGATGGGATGCGCAAATCGGACATCAAGCGAGCCTTACGGGACGCTTACGGGGTCTGCGCACGGACGGCTGAAAATTATCTTGCTCGCGCGCGCGAGTTGCAGCTTCTGGATTTACGAGAAGAAAGGGACGTTCATCGAGGTGCATCGCTTGCATTCTACCGAAGGATCCTGACCGATCCGACGGCCAAGATCAGCGACAAACTCCACGCCCAAAAACGGATCGATGATCTGCTCGGACTGGCCGTTCCGTTCCGCATCGCCATGCAGATCCGAGAGCAAACCCAGATGCAAACAGAATCGAGCTTCGACGAAGCCTTGGAGCGCGCAACCGATGAAGAACTAGAAGTGCTGCGGCGAGTCTATGAGCGAGCAAGCCAGAATCCACCGACCCTTGAGCCGCCTGGAAAAGATCCACCGGCGAATCTGTGAGAGAAGCTTCCGTGAGTTCGTCATGCAAGCCGCCCCGGAGGTCATCCCAGGTCGAGCGTTTGTCTGGGGCAAGCACATCGACGTTCTGTGCAACCATCTTCAAGCCGTCTCTCAAGGGCATATCGACCGGCTACTGATCAACCTTCCCCCTGGTTGTACCAAGTCCACCATCCTTTCGGTGCTGTGGCCTGCCTGGAACTGGACCACGCGTCCGGACAGGTCTTTCATGTGTGTTTCTTATAACAGCGATTTGACGATTCGCGATTCGATCGCTTGCCGTGAACTGATCGCCGGAGATTGGTACCAGAAACGCTGGGGGGTAAAAGTCCAAGTCCGATTCGGAGAAGATGCCAAGAGTTACTACCGATTGGAGCAAGGGGGCTGGAGGCTAAGCACGACCCGCCGTGGCCGAGCCACTGGAGACCACCCCGATATCGTGATCATCGACGATCCGCTCAGCGCCGAGGGGGCCAAGGTCGCCAACGAACGCAAAGCCTTTGCCGACTGGTACCGCGATACCCTGGCATCCAGAGGCGTCACTCGAGGAGTTAAGCACGTAGTGGCCCACCAGCGATTGCATGTCGAGGACTGTAGTGCGGACTTTGAGCGAGAAAACGAGCAGGCCCGGCAAGCAGGTGAACCCCTCCCCTGGGCGCATGTCCGATTGCCCATGCGGTACGATCCTCGCCTTGCCATGCAGGACATCGGCTGGGGAGGGGATTGGAGAACCGCCGAGGGGGAACTGCTCTACCCGCAACTACTCGACGAAGAGAAGGTCTCCAAGCTCGAGCGCCGGCTAGGGAAAGCCAACACGGCAGCCCAGCTTCAGCAAAATCCCCAAGTACGCGACGGGGACTTCTTCCTGATGACCAACCTGCTGGTGATCCACCGCGACGAGCTACCTCTTCGCTTCGATGCGGTTTGCAGGTTCTGGGATCGTGCCGCCACGGACGAAGGGGATGGAGCTTATACCGCGGGAGCACTCGTCGGCAGGAAAGCGGACCGCTTCTTTCTCTTGGACATGATCCGAAAACGACTCAGGTCCGGAGCTGTCGAGAATCTCATCGAGCAAATGATCTTCGTCGATGAGACAACCTACGGGAAAGATCGACTGACGACCTGCTTTGAAGTCGAACCTGGATCCGGTGGAAAACGCCAAGCGGAAATCACCAAGAACCGACTCCGAGGACACCGGGTTTTTGGGATCCCGGCTAGGCTCTCGAAAGAAGCCCATGCCGAGCCGCTTGCCATAGCCATCGAAAACAAAGAGGTTTTTGTAGCCAACGGCCCGTATGTTCCCGAGCTTTTTGATGAGATGCAAGGGTTTCCGACCGGTAAGTACAAAGACCAAACCGATGCATTTGCTGGGGCTTACTTGGAACTTGTACTTCCAAGTACCAAAGTGCCATCGCTTACTATCTCCGAGGGGGCCGGTGCCCAAAGTATCCCAGAGGTTTTCCGAAGCCAAGAAGGGAAGTGCCGCAATCGAGCTTGCCAGCGGCCTGCCTTTGAGCCCGATGGTTTCTGCTGCGATTGCTGCCGAAGAACAGCATCCCAGGCCGAAGCGCCAGAACGCCATGACCCCAACTGCAACGCCAAGTTCAACGATTGGTGGGTGAAAAAGGGGTGAAGGGATGTTGAGAAATATTTCCACAAGATAAACCACAAAGGACTAAACAATAAGGTAAAATACGGTCTAGTCAAAGTTCTCACGAAGGTTTTATCGCGACAATCAGCAGCAAACAGGATCAGTTGGAGAGAGGATTAGAATGCCTGAGCTCGGAAACATTCGAAAGCCGGATTTTATCGAAGAAGAATTCATCTCAGGATTTGAAACGATCCTCGCAAGAGCACAATATCCGACGTGGCAGTTGGAGATCACGCGTATTTCGCAGAGTGAGGAGAACTTGCTCGGATATGATGGAATCCTGAATTCACTCGTGCCTTTTTATATTCAGTTTAAACGATCTTTTTTCTATCTACCACAGTACAACGGAGAGCTTAAGGTGGGACGTCGTGATAAATCTCTGCCGACAGAAAGAGGGTTCTTCGGATTCTCGCTGCTTAGAGACAAGAAGTCAAAGGAATTCCTGCAACACAATGCTCTTTTTAGGCTTTCTGAAACAAACAGTGCCGCCTATGTCGCACCGATGTTTTATAAAAGAGAAAGGCTAAAAGATTTTAAAAGAATGGACCTTCGATTACCATGGTCCTACCAAGACCTGTTGGTTTATGAATCGTATGTAGCAAACTCCTTTCCTTTTAAAAATACCAAGTCGTTTAAAGATTGCGCAACAGTGCCACCGCACAAATTAATCGAGAACCATGAGGAGCCGTCGCACCACTACACTTACACCGCTAATGGCGATCTATGTTTTCATAGCGACCCTGAGATACCAGAGGAGCCAATGTCAACTTTTTATGATTTTATTAGTTCCATTGAGCGTTCGGTTGCCATGAAACGAAGGAATGGCGACACTGTCCGCAAGTTGATCGACTTGCTTCCCGAATTATACGGTTTTTCTTGGGGGGATCAATCATTCGACTCGATTGTTGAATCCTACCTGAGTGATCTAGGCCTGGATACTTCGTGGCAGTCTAGTTTTGTCCAGAAACGGGTGAATGACTTGGATGAATTTAGCAGTTTGCTTCTTCTGGAGGAGATGCTTTATAGGGATTTTAATATTGTTCAGTATGTCGCATTCATGTATTGAAGCGAAAGCAGGAACTCCGATCAAAACATTTAATAATTTGAGCATGATTCCCATTGGAATTACAGTCCGGATTTTTGGCTATCTGGCTTGCTGGTCCTGAACACTTGGTACATGCGGCATCATCGAGGGTGATGGTACAATTGCTACGGAAAGGCTCCCCGCAAATTCCTCCCCGATACCGGCCTACTTAGATAGCACAAAGAGTGCGATGCAACTCGCGTCGGGTTCGCATCATCTCATTTCGCTATCTTCAGCAATCCAGGCCGATCCATGTACCAAGAATCAGTCGAGACCTTCGTCAAGAAGCACGGCATTAAATGCAAGCCAGCCATCGCACTGTGCGAGGTCTTAATCCGTCAAACACGCCGCGATCCGATCATTGGAAGGGGAAGCCTCTCGGTCATCGACGAATGCTGGAGTGACGAGGAGATCTTGGAGTTTCTATGCTGTAACTCCGAGGACTCCAACCGTATCAAGCCGGTATTTCCAACGCCAAGAGCCGCTCGTAGCGCATTGGTTGCTATCCATCGCCATTACCTTGAGCGAGAGCAGGAGTGCATCCATGCCTAAGACACCCACGTTATTTGATACCCAAGCCCACCTAGGCGAACTGCCGGACTGCGAGCTAGAGAAACGCGACGATTGGCTAAGCCAAGCCGAAGCCCAAAATCTCTTTGAAACTCTCCGATCGCAGGTCGCTTGGGAACTGCGTCAGATATTTATGTTCGGACGCTGGGTCAACCAGCCTCGGCTAACGGCTTTCTATGCCGACGAGGGGCTCGAGTACCACTACACCGGTTCGCAGTGGAAAGCTTTGGCTTGGATCGAACCTTTAGAGGCCATTCGCAATCGGATCTGCCGAGAGTTCGATACCCAGATCAACTCGGTGCTTTGTAACCTGTACCGCGATGGGAGAGACTATTGCGGGTGGCATAGTGACTTTGGACCAACCGACGGGCCCAACCCAGTGATCTTCTCTCTGAGCCTGGGAGCAAGTCGAACATTCCAGATTCGCCACCAGACTCGCAGCGAGATTCCCGTAATCTCGATCGAGCTTCCCGCAGGGAGCCTACTGAGAATGGGCGGGACGATGCAAAAGCACTGGAAGCATCAGGTTCCCAAGCAGCTTGGATCCGGCCCTCGCATTAACCTGACGTTTCGAACAGTACTTCCCCTAGACACGACTCAACGACCATGACCAAACGGATGAAGAAACTAACGCTCTCGCAGCCAGAGGACTGGATCCAGCGCTGGCAGGTCGAGGCGTTCAAACAGAACGTGGATCTTTCGGTTTGGGTCGGCCAAGCTTGCAACGCGCAGATCTCTGAAGAAGCTCGAAGCAAACTCTCGTCTCGAACCGGTCGTGGTAAGCCGTCAAAACATCGCCCAGAGACACTAGACGATCGATACATCGATTAAGACTTCAGCGAGTACTCTTGGACGCTCAAGTCAAGGCCCCTGTAACACCCGCCCAATTACCCTCTTTAGCTCCTGATCAGGGAGGGTCAAAAGCCCAAAAAACCCTGTAAAAATACGGCTATTTAGCGCCCGAAGATCTGGCGAAAATGGCCTTATTATTAGGGGGCGAAAATCGCCTTATCTTAAGAGATCCCGAGCACACTCAGACAAGCAAGCTAGGTAGAAGATTATGAGTTATGAATTGGTTCAAGACGCGATGTCCGGTAAGCAGTACGCCATGGTGGACTTGCTTACCAAGATCACCGAAGACATCACCAACATCGTTTGGCATTATCTTGGAACTCGGTACTCGCATCGCATCGATGCCGAGGATGTTGTCCAAGAGGTTCTCTTCCAAGTCGCAAGGGATCTTCCGACCTGCGAAGCCAAGGACTGGAAGCAGTTTATGTGCTGGGTCTTTTTCATCAGCCGCAACAACACCTACAAGTCCGTGAGCATGATCAAGCTAGGCAAATCGTCCGCCGACCGGACGCAGGCCATCGGCGAAAGCTGGGAAGCCTCGGGCCACACCCAGGCTCCCGATGCGATCCTCATCCAGCAAGAGAACCTGCAAGCCGTATTGGATCTTGCTGATAGCATCTCTGGCAACGCCCGGAGAATCTGCGAACTGCTCGGAGATGGTAATACACCCAACGAGATTGCGAGCATCCTGGAAATCGGAGTTTATGAGGTTTACTCGGTGCGGCGGTCACTAAAAGACCTTTGCAATGCGAGAGGAATCTACCAGACCAAAAAGAGCGATGCCTGGAAGCCCGCGATCCAAGAAGCCTCAAGCCCATCGGCAGATGCCGCCTCGCCTAAAGTCGCAACAGATGTTTCGGCTAATGCCCAAGCCGACCCGCTCAAGAAAGCTCGCATGCGGCAATGGAAGCGGTTTGCCTCCGAACTGGCAGCCAAGACCTGCCCGGTAGAGTACCGCAAGGGGGTTGTGTACTTGGAGCGAGCCCTAGCAAAGCTCGACGTCGCCGAGCAATCGGAAATGACCGAGCACATCGGGTTCGCAGCGATGCAGCAAAGACTTCTGCAAAGCGTTTAGGGACCCCCACCCCTTGAAGCCAATTCGCCTTTAGTCCAGGCCTACTTAAGTAGCACCAGAGAGTCTCGTGCTACGAGCAAGAGTTCCACCTGACCATTTAGTGAAAGTGATAGGCCCCAAGCATGGCTTCCCAGAAAACAGCATCCGAGCTCCAAAGCGGCGATTGGTTTCGGATCTACAGTTCGCGTCATAAGGTACTCTCGGTAGGTCCGGTTCGAGACGGAGTACTGAAAGTCCGATGCAGCGTCTTTCACCCGGAGAGAACAGGTATCGAGATTGTTCTTCGGGAAGCTGCCGCAGCCGAGCTTACCCTACCTGCCACAAGGACCCTGGACCTTGAAGACCCTCAAGAGCATCCGACGGCCTGCGTTTCGACCCTTTGCGACGAAGACTGGGAATAGCGATTACAGCGTCTCTGTTTGAATCGCCAAGCCTCGGAGCGTAAAAACCATGTCGGTAATTTACGCTGCCGATCAGAGGAACTCCCCAAATGCAGTCTCGATTCGACCCAACCACGCTACGGCGCGAGTCTGCACTACGCTCAGAGATAGCGGCCATCGATGCCGAGATCCAGCGAGTAATGCAACAGGAAGTCACTCCCATTGCCGAGCGAATGCGCCTTGCCCAAGCCTCCTCTGACCGATCGGCTCTGTATCGAGCACGCGCCGAGTACAACCGCTGGACGTTCTGGTTGAATCGTCGAAGGGCAACCTGTGAGGCCAAGAAGAAAGAACTCTCGTCCCTTCTGGCCCGGCGATAGCAAACTCAAACCATCCCCCGACTTTCCAAGCGATCTACCAGAAGGAGAACCGTCCATGAGCGCGATGATGAGCATCTACCAAGGCGATGGAACCCGAGACGTTGTTCCGTCGGTTTTTATCGGGGTGGACGAGGACCGTAGCGATAGGCTCCGAGTGGCCTTTGGGATCCCCTGCAAAACCGTGGCCAGTTTTGAATGCTCCGTCAAAGGGGCAAAGGAGCTTGCCCAGTGGCTCTTTGACCGGGGAATCCAAGAGTGGGCCGAATTCCCGTCGGCATCGACCTTGAGGATTCCCGATGAGCGGTTTCCCAGTGGGCGGCCAATGATCGACATCGCAACTGAGATTCTTCAGTCCCTACAAGCTCGAAATGGTAAGCGTATCGGAATGGAGGAAGTCTCTGTGATCCATCCGTTACCCTGGGATATTCGCACCAATGCCGCTGGGTACTCGGTCGTCGTCGATGCTACCGGAACCGAAGTCTTGCTCGCCTTCGGGGAGGATCCGCAGACGAGTCGGGCGGTTGCGGAGTTTGTGGTTCGCTCGCTATTAAGTTACTCCCGCCCGTAACTTTCCGTATGCGTCAGAAGAGTTCGAAAACTCGATTCAAATTGGTAGACGTGCTCACCGTAGACTTCGATAATGGACGCTGATAAACGCTGATTGGTTTCCAACTAGTTTTGCCGGTATCAAGACCGACTGACTGTAAGCGGAAAAGTACTCTACTTTCCTGCTGCGAAGCGGCTCGCCGAGTCCTTGAAGGCAGGTTCTCCAGAGCCTCTTGATGGGTCGATTAGCCAGGTGGGTTAGTGTTGCGACCCTTTTACTTTTAAAAGCTCTTTATATGCTTCGATAGCTGATGGCTCCCCATCTGCGTAATTTTCGTAAAAACCTGGAGAAGAAAGCTCCGGAGTGTCACAGGAGAATTCTCCTTCGCCAAGATCTCGATAAACCCAATTTAGAGGTGTCGTAAATCCATCGTCGATGAAATAGGATTTAGGGTAAAATGCTGGCTCATTTGCTTCGTCAATAATCCGGTAAAAGGAATCATCAAAGCCGATTACTTCGTACTCGTGACCTTGAACCAAAGATGTTCGGTTTGTGATTTTTGATACAATTGCAAGGATTTTTGGCATATAAGCGTCCTAAAAAGGATCAAGGGTTCCAGCGAGCTTCTCACCGACTCTGCCAATACCATGGTGTTCATACCAGTGCCACTCTTGTCCCATGGAGTCCCATCCTTTCTTCTTTACCCAACCTTTTGCGGTACCTCCGAATTGCTGTACGAGTTCCGTAATCTTATTAATTGATCTACCACGCGCAATCACCTCCGATTGACTCAGCATCCCTTTGGTGAAGATACATGTCGTTTTCGATTCAAGAACCTTCTTACCCCAGCCGAACGCGCCCCATCCAGTCCGGCACACTAGACCGTCCGCATTATGCACCACCACGCCCAGCTCGCCGACTTGGTAGACGTGCTCGCCGTGGACTTCGATATTGTAGACCGGCTGCGAGACTCGCGAAAGGGAGACGCTCAAAACGACCGCAAGTCCATCGAGCCCTTGCAAGGTCTCACCGTCGGCTAGCTCAGCCAGAGGCACCCATTCCTGGCGATCGACTGACCACACAGGGTGGATGGTAGTCCCAGTGATGGTCTCGACAGTGCCATCAGCACCTAGCACATCCACGCTGGCCACCACGTGGACTTCGCGGGTGACAAACCGTGCGGTCACCACCGAGCCTTCGCCACCGGCAATCGGTGGGCAGTCGTCGATGGCAGTGACTAAAGCTAGCCCGGAGACTTCCAGTTCGGGCAGATTGAATGGTAGCATTCGGCCTGCGCAGATGCCGTTACGTAGAATCCACGAGCGTGGACGAATGATCTCGGCGTCGACAATGCCGCCGTCGCTTCCCTCTGCGGTGATCGACAGCTTGGCCCACGATGCTTGATCAGGCTCGGGCTGCGGGTCGACGTCGGAGCGGTTGGGGTTCTTGGTCGGAACGCGCGATCCGATCGGCACCGATTCGATGGGGACTTGAAGTACCGTGCGCGTCGCTACCGTTGCATAGCGCTCGGGTGCGAGCCATGGTGTCTCCTGGGATGGCTCGTCGAGCCAGCGACGATCGTATCAGTGGGAATTGCTCCAGTTCAAAAAGGAAAACAACCAGTAAAATACGCACGCATGGTTCAGTAGGATCAGAAATCGAAGACGCTGATCCGAGACGATGGCTCCTGAAAGTTATTTCCTTTACATGCAAAAACAGTACGTGACTCTCGATCTACGGAAAAGCTCAGCCATCCATCTACCCTATTTGGAAAAGCGAACTGCGCAATTGGATTTCGCCCGAACTCCGCTGCGAAAACTGCGTGATACGAATCACTACAGTACACACAATAGTCCTGAAACAAATGGATTAGGCTTGCCAGTGGTTTGTAAATACGAAACTTCTGTACGATTTTTCCGTTAGGTATATTTACGATCTCTACTTGGCTATTCCTTCCTATACTCGCATCGGAGTAAATGGCGAGGAAATCAGTTCCGCACTTTATTACGGACTCTCCGGCACTTTCGTATTCCCAATGAATGCGGTTTTCGGAATCTCTAAGTTGGTGAACAAACATGATGCTTGAATCTTGGGTGCGTTGCATGGTGGAGATGAAACGCGAATGGCCAACACCAATGAGTCCTCGGATTCGGTAGTGAGGGTCTTGTGAAATGGTTGCCATGCTCATTGATTTACGAGAGAAAAAGTGCAACTTTGAGTCATCGACCCATGTTCCCGCAATCCATCTGTCTGAGTCCAGGCTTCCGATACAAGTTAACGCAGGCACTGAAATGACCTGATCAAACGGCCTGCCAGTCGTCACGTCAATACAAATGATACCCGACGAGACTCGGCGAGTCGCACTTGTGATTCCACCCACTGCAACATCACCAGAAATACAGGAAAAGTCAATTATTCGTTTTCCAGGGAGATCGGTTGTCCAAATCCACTCCCGCGAGATCGAATCGTAGGCCGCCATAGCACAACTGTGTGAAGATGGCGAATTTGATAATGAGTACATGCCGCCAGCTACCAAGAACTTTCCTCCCCCAAGCGAATGGCAAGACTTGAAAACTAGCGGGCAATCGGCCTCATACCGCCTCTTTGGGTTGATCATGTCAAGTTGCTTTCTTGCTATCCGAAAGGATTGTAACCGGCCTTTATGGCGGCCCGAACCTCATTGACAAAATCTGAGTAGTAGTGGCCACCGCGATAGGATCTATGGAATTCAATGAGCGTTTTTATTCGATCGAATTTCGAAACATTTGCGTGCCACCAACTGCCGCTTTTTGCATTAAAGTAGTGGCCGTGCTTAACTTTAAGTAAATCGGAAAAAGCACGATGTATATCTGTATGTTCAGACGCATTAAGAAATTTCAAATATCCCGGACCATATGGGACGTTGCTTCCGAACGCGCGTGGCGCGAAGTGATGGAAAGCCGGGCACGAATTATGCACCACCACGCCCAGCTCGCCGACTCGGTAGACGTGCTCGCCGTGGACTTCGGTATTGTAGACCGGCTGGGAAACTCGCGAAAGCGTAACCGATAAAACGACCGTAAGTCCATCGAGCCCTTGCAAGGTCTCGCCGTCGGTTAGCTCAGCGAGCGGCACCCATGATTGCCGATCTACCGACCAGACGGGGTGGATCGTAGTCCCAGTGTTCGAACTTGTCTAAGGCGGTTTCGCCAATGGTCTACGGCATCTCCGGTCGCCGCTCCGCGCTCCCTTCGTGCCTACGACCACCAGCTCCGCTCGTGCTGAACCTGTCTAGGCTCCGCCTACTTGGGGATTCCGGATGAACTCAGGGCAAGGCGGAAGCCGAGGTCGACGTTCCGGATCGACGGGTCGTTCCTGAAGCGGATCGCCGACCGGCAAAACGCGGCCCCGAAGTACCAGCCGCCGCCCCGGTACACGCGATTCGAGCCCTCACATGGGCCAGTCGGATCGCTGACGGCACCCTTGAGGTATTCACCATGCCGGTCGCTGCACCACTCCCAGACGTTCCCGTGCAGGTCGTATAGACCCCAGGCGTTCGGCTCCAAAAGTCCAACCGTATGTGTCCGGTTAGAACTGTTGCGTTTAAACCAACCGTACTCGGGCAGCAAACCCTCTTCATCATCAAATGAATATGCCGTCTTGCTACCGGCGCGACACGCGTACTCCCATTCAGCCTCCGTCGGTAAGCGGTACACGCGACCAGCTTTCTTCTCGTCGGGCAATTCCGATAGCTTTTTGCAAAATTCGACTGCATCGTCCCACGAAACCATCTCTACAGGAAGATCAGCGTTCTCGTTACCAACTACGGCCCCTTGAAAGTAACTCGGATTCTTACCCATCACCTTTTCGTACTGTGCTTGCGTTACTTCGTACACACCAAGATAGTAGACCTTACCGATCGTCACTTCGTGCTGGGTTTCGTTCTCTTTACGGCCTTCCTCGCTCTCGGGTGAGCCCATCATGAATGTACCCTTGGGTATCAGCACCAGTTTCATCCCGATGCTGTTGGTGATCTCTTTGGGCGCTTGGGCTTTGGCCGGATGCAGCAGCGCAAGGAGATAGAAAAGAACAAGGACCACAGAAAAAAACGAAAGCGAGCGTTTCATGGCAAGATTTCTCCTGAAGTAGTCCATGGGGCTATTTGAAATACGAACATCCCCGCAATTTTACACTGGATGGAGGCTTGTTGCTGTATTGATAGAAAAAGTTCCTTTCTGTGGTAACTCGCCGCTTAGCCTGCATACTTGCGATTTGAAGCCTGAAGGAATCTCACTCGTTCCGTATGCCGACTCGACCCTCTGAGCCGCATGCCCAAAGGCTCTTGTCGCTGGCCACCCCTAGACTATGAAATGGTTGTTCGCTCAATGCATACCACGTTTTGCCATCCTCACTGAAATCACACCCGCTGGGACCCGCACATATCCACCTTATCCATGACGCTTGTGGATGCTCTATGCTCAGCGCCTCGGGTAGAAAAACCACGCTCGAACGGAAACCTCTGGGAACTTGCCCCTCGGCGGCTTGCCAGACCCCTGTCTCTGAATCGTAAATCGCAACGTTTCCCCGATTCGAATCGGGCTCCATGTAGTCTCCCCCGACGGCAACAGCCCGACCTTTTGGACTCATCGCGATCGAAAAAATCCCTGCAGACTTACCACTCGGAATCGCCGCAATCGGACTTCGGGTCCAAATCATCCCCGCGTCGTTACTGATCAAAATCTGCGCTGGCCCAACGGCTCCTCCGAGACCTATCCACACCGATAACCTTTCAGCGGGCTTGGTGCGGAACACAAGAAGGCTGCTGTTGCTTGCGGCAAAACCAGCTTCGTGCTCTTGCATGCGAAAGTCTTCAACGCCGGCCGCTTGCCATGTAAGACCTCGGTCCCCACTGCGCAAGGCCATGAGCTTCGAGTCGATCGGATCGCCAAATGCGAACCCTTCCTTCTGGTCAACAAACCGTAACCCGTCGATGAACGCTTGTGGGTTGCGATTCTCATAAACGATTTCCCAGGATTGACCCGCATTGCTCGTTCGGTAGATTCGGCAAGGAGATCCTGCTGTGGCCACGACGAGCTCATCGGCCGACCATGCATGAATCGATCGCAACTCGGTGGTCTCTAAGCCCTCGATGGGATGGGTGGTCCAAGTCATCCCCCCGTCGATAGTCCTTACCAAAGTCGATCGGCTACCGCACGCCCATGCAGTCGATCGATCGACCGGGGATAGCCCCCGAAGCGACGCCTCGGTTCCTGTCGGCGCAAGCTTCCAAAACTCCTCGGCTCGAGCAACTCCGGCCAGCGAAGCAAGAAAGACCACCATCGATCCTACTGAGCGGATCGAATTCCAGCCGATCGAATATCGGTTTGATGCCATTGCATTCCCTTTCGCTGCCCGTAGATACCTCGATAAAATCATCGCTCGATAAACTCATCGCCCAAGCCCCTCTTTTTCACACAGCTCCATGACGATTGCCTTGGGGATGACGCTCAATCCCAATCGAAACTCCTGACTAGGATTTGCGGGCCTTAGGGTTCTCCAAGGATCTTCGCCATCTAAGTGCAATGGGA
>Ga0315909_10001937_pt1 | contig 27163 bp, 16 predicted proteins | sample LakEriMetagenome_11_FD_203527 | JGI IMG/M metagenome (GOLD analysis project Ga0315909, IMG submission 203527) | Freshwater fungal communities from buoy surface, Lake Erie, Ohio, United States - Buoy 2 MA125 | ecosystem: Environmental > Aquatic > Freshwater > Lake | place: USA: Lake Erie, Ohio...
TCGTTGTAGAGAGTCAGTGACCAGAAGCCATTGACCGGTGGTTCCTGGCCTTTGGCAAACGTCACGGTGTAATTGTTCTGGCCGTGGAGTTGCTGGCCCTCGCTGTCGTAATCGCGGTAAATGTACTTCGTCTCGTCGGGCTTGTTGTCATACATGTTCGACTTGGCCGTGGCGGTGCGGTTGAGGTAGTCGGTGCCCCACTGCGCGTTGTTCACCGGTGAGTACCAGCCATTGCCAGCCGAGCGGCCGTTGTATTTCCACTGGAACATCGGGTCGATGATCTCCTTGTCGGCAGCCACGAAAGCTTCCACCAACGCCTGCTTGGTCGCCGGGTCTTTCTCGGCGGCTTCGAATACCGAACGGATCCAAGCGTAAAGGGCTTCCTCACCGGGTAGCGGGGCAACGAGTTTCATCACTCCGGGAAGCTGGTCATAGAACTTCTCGGGAACGACCCACTTGGTCTCGCCCCCAGGGCCTGCCGGCGCCGGGAAGTTCGGCAGCTTGCTCCAGTCGGTGTTCTTCATCTTGCCGTCGTACTGGCTGAGAGGATAGAACATGACCTGATTGATCAGCGGCTGAACGGCCTTCGTGTCCTCGGCAGTGTCTTCTTTAAATATGCGTGGGATGGCAAATCCCAATTCCGTTGAAGAACGCACCACTGCCGTGATGCCAGCGGGCGTCTGGCCATTCCAGTTCGGTCCCACCATCATGTAGAAGCCGGGCTTGGTGCCGTAGGGCTTGCCGATTTCGGCAATTTCGTCCGTGCGCGCGTCATAGAGCGCATAAACCCAAAAGCGATTTCCAAAATCCGGCACTTGAAAAACCACGGGGTCTTTGTCGAGCGCGAAATACCCAGCGCCATACACCACGTCCTGGTTGGGACAGGTGACGAAGGTCTGCTCCGGCTTGACGTAATCGGTCAACATCCCCGTTTGGCCGATGGGTGCCATGGGGACCATGCCGCCGTTGAGACCTGCAACGTTGCCGTTCTGGCTGGTCACATAGGCGAATCCGGCGCGGCGGTTGTGCGAGTTGACCATCGGATAGCCCCAGACATAAGCCATGCGGCCTACCATGTGGACATATTCCTTGGTCATCAAGGTGCCTGCGGCGGGGCCAGGAACGTCGGCGGGGGTCTTGGGCAACGGCACTTGCTGCGCTTGTGCGGTCGTAAAAGCCAACACGCACGCGAGCGCCGCGGCGAGCGGGAGTTGAGTTCGAGTGATTTTCATCGGGATCTCCATTTGTTTCTGTTAGGTGATGGAACTTGGCATGGCCAGCTAAGCCCCTGGCGTTGACCAAGTGCGAGGCGCTGACCTGCGACAAGTATACTCCATTCGATCGGTTCATCAGATACCGTTTCAGGTCGTCAGGTCCATCGAGGCAACATGCAAAACCCCAGTGTTTTAGCGACCGATCGAGACTCGACCAGCGACTCTATTTTCGGAGCGCGACGCCGTCAAGGGTGAGAAGGTCGTCGAGAGAGTTCGTGCCACGCGAGGTGTTCGACAATCTGATGACTAAGACCAACACCGTTATGTCATGCTTCCGTGTATTCGGTTTGTTCCGTGGTTCCTCAGAGTTGAAGCGAGACAACGACGACAAGACGACTCACCGGGGGGCAAGCAAGTCAGCCAAATCCCAACCATGCTGCGCCAAAAATCATCCAAACCGGGATCGTCAAGAGACTCAAAAGCGATGTCGCCACCACAACGACCCAAGCGGTCTGGACGTCTTGCTCGTAGAGCCTTGTCATGACGATCGGGAAGGTCGCTGCTGGCATCGCCGCTTGGATCAATAACACTTGCTTGAGCGACTCTGAGTCTGTCCCCCAAGTCGCGATCGCAAGGATCACCAAAGGCAGAATCATCATGCGGATCGGGATGGCTAAACTCAAAATTCGCCAAGCCTTGGCCCATGAACTTATGCCGATATAGTCGTAGAGTATCGCACCGCTTAGGACCAAACCCATCGGAACCGAACAGAGCCCTAACTTCTGGGTCGCTTGCTCGATCGGACCGGGCACCCAGGCGACCCCATCGAATCGCTTGATCAACACGGCTAGAACTACGGCCAAAAGAGGCGGACTCATGACGATCCGCCTCCATGATGCGTCGATCCCCTTGCCCGAAATCGTGTAAAGACCAACACTCCAAAGCGCCATGTCGACCCCAACGTTGTGGACCATCAATGTCACGACACACGAAGGATAAAAGACTTCGGCCAACGGCAATGCGATGTACCCGTAATTGGGAATCCCTACGGTCAGTCCAAAGGTCCTTTGCTCCGGATCCGATGCAAGCCCAAAGCCACCGCCAAAGGTCCTTGCTGTCCACCAAGCGATCCCGACCCCAAGAAAGGTGCAAACGTACCCCAATACAGCAGGGTACCAAGCATCAAGATCCGCGGATAATGAAGCGTCGGTGATGATGCGGTGAAAGAAAAGACATGGCATGAGCACGTACGAAGTCAAGCTCGCAAGCGAACGATCGACTTCTGGGCTCAACCATCTCCAATGGCGGGCCAAGCCCCCCACACCCATCACTAAAAACACCCCTACGACAGCCGAGGCGGTGTCAATCCATCGATCCGACATGGGTAGCTCGTTATCGCATCAACCCGGACAACGTAGGGCTGGTAAACATGCGAGAGACGAAGTTCGACTCGTCCTTGGTTACCACCACGCGATCGCCAGCCCTGAGCGAGTAGTTGGTACTCTCTTTGACGCGTCGGCCCGACTCGTCAAAGTCGATATCCATCCTCACCGGTGCGGACGTGCCATTGGGCCTTACCACCCGTACATGAATTCGCCCTACCTTTTTGTGCAACTTCGCGTCGCGGATCAGATCGGCCACAAACATCGGCTGGCCCTCGGTCATCGGGATTTTCTCCAAATGCTTCTTGCCGTCATTGACCTCCAACAACACACTCGTGTCGTCGACGGTCCCACCGAGCATCACACCGTTGGCCCCAAGCGAATAACCTTCTCGCTGCAATTGCGTCAAATCCAAGTCTCCTCCCGGTCCTCCCCGACGCCCAAAAAGGAGGTTGCATCCTGTCGAAGAACCTAAAGCCAGCAACATCGAGCCGAGCAATATCCAACGGATGCCCAACGATGCGACCGAACAATCATCCGTATGTCGAGACTGGTATGTATGTGTCATGCGAGTTAACCGGTGGAGAATGTACCCAAATTTTGTTTGCAAGCGCCACGCTTGGTCGCCGCCAATTCCAACCCGCCCCCAATCCCGTTTTTCGTCTCGATCTGAAAGGAATCTTGATGCAAAAGTCCACCCAATCGTCAAAATCCACCAAATCCTCCTAATCCGACTTATTGCTAGCGTTCCATATCCTCAAGGGACGACTCGCCTTGACGCAGCAAGGTCCGATGGGCTACTACGTTTCGAGGTCCACCAACGTCGTGGATTTCGCGAAAGATCTCGGGCTTGGCCAACCAGCAATTGCATGATCGGTTCTGCACCAAAACCTCAACAACGACTCCCGGTACTGCGGCGCTTCGGCCTTCCGCTCGGCCAGTGGTACCTTACGCGCTGGATGCTGCTTGGGTTGCTGCTGATGAGTTTTCCAGCCTGCCGCCAGCGAGCCGTCACCGAGTTGTATGTCGAGCAGATGGCTCAAAGAAACCGAGCTCTCGAAGACCTCGTCTATGATTTCGATGCGGAAAACCGATCGATGGAATTCGAGCTCGAAGACCTGCGCCGCACCAACGCTCAGCTCCAGGGGCGACTGCAAGAGATCCAGCGTCAAACGAGTCGCCTCGACACTTCGCCCTCCGACCGGCCCTTGATGGTTCGCCCCGAATCGCAAAAGCCCGAATCCCCCAAAAGCAGAAGCGGTGCTCCAGCTCCCTTGAAGCTTCCCTCGGGTCGCAAGCGAGACGACGAGTCGCTGATCCTCGAGCCGCCGGAAATCGTCGTCCCGAAACAAGCGACCGAACCGATTTTGCCGGCCCCTGATCCCATTGCTCCTAAGTCGCTGGCACCTAAGTCGCTGCCTCCTAGCTCGCTGGTTCCCGAGCCGCAAGTGCGTGAACCTCAAGCGATCGATCCTCAAATGCGAAGGGAACCAAGCGAGGATCTCCTGCCTGAGCTAGGGCCCCCCTCGCTGAAAACACCGGAACTGAAAACACCGGAACTGAAAATACCGGAGTTGAAAACACCGGAGTTCAAAATTCCAGACGCAATTTTGCCGGGAGTTCCTGGAATCGAAAGTGGTTCGATCCTCGAACGAGCCCCGCGAGGCTTGCCCTCGAACGACTCGGAAGCTTCCCTCTTGGATCGAAAAATCCAGCTCCCTGCATCGACAGCGCCCGGCATTGGCCCATCCGGCGTTGGCCCATCCGGCACCGCAGCACCGGTGATCCAAACCTCTGCGGTCCAAGCCCTCGAAGCGAGAGGGAAATCCGGAAGGATCCCGACGAAGCCTACCGACAGCCGCGTCCGAGAAATCGACTGGCACCCGACGATGTGCCGAGCTCAGAACTCCGATGGCAAGCCCGGTGATGACGGACTATTTTTGGTCTTGATCCCGCGCAATACCGCCGGGCAGTTTGTGCCATCGCTTGGAGCTCTAACTCTTGTAGTCGAAGAGACACTTGCCGACGGCTCGGTCGCACGCATCGGTCGTTATGAATTCTCCGATGCGGAACTCAAGGACTATCTTGAGCCGGTCGGATCGGCGCCGGGTCTGCACATTCCGATCCGATGGACCGAGCAAAGGCCCGCTGGCACGAGCGTGGAAGTCTATGCGAAACTCACGATGCCCGACGGATCGACGATGGTCAATCGCCGGACGATTCCTTTGCGAAAAACCGCAGGAATGGGACCGTCGACTTGGACGCCACGCTAAGTAGCATGGCATTCGGCGACCTATTTGGGTAGATCGCGAAATCGCTGGTGGCAATCCGTGCACGCTGAGCGAATGGACTTCCAGTTGACTCCAAGGGCCTCGCGATGCTCGGGCGTCAGTGCACCCAGGATGGCCGGCGCGCTGGGGTTGAGCATACTCTGGACCCTGAGAGCTGCGAGCTGGGATTCTTTGAGCAGATCGCGAAACGGCCCTGGATAGTTTTTGACATCATCGAGGCGGAGCAATTCCTCGAAGTGCTCTTGAAGGAGGACCGCTTGGTGGGGCGTGTCGAGCGACTCGGTCGCTTCGAGAGGCTTCCAACCGCCCATCGCAAACTTATCTAATTTCGCGAAGGTGACTTCCAAAGCGACCATGGCATCGACCAGGGGAGGGACATCGCATGAAGCGGGGAAATCGAATCGGAGCTTTGACAACTCGAGTGGATCGATCGGTTTGACGTTTTTGACCGTCTTGAAGAGGCCTCGGTAGGCGCGGTTGGTGCCTGCGAGCTGGAGGATTCCGATCGCTTCGGATTGGCTCAAGGTTCCTTGGGCCACGCAGGCCGACGCGGCAGCCGCTGGACTTCGATGTTTTCCGTGATGGCAATGGATATAGATCGGACCAGGCAGTTCGCTGAGTGTTTTGGCGATCGCCGCGATGGTCTCGGAGGGTATACCGTCGTATCCATGGGGGATGTGGACATAGCGCATCGAAAACTCTTTGGCCAAGTCCAAATCGGGCTTTGCACCATCGACACTGATGATGGTTTGCACCCCGAGATCGCGGAGTTCCGCGAATGCCGCTGAGCCTTCGGGAAGCCCTCCGGAGATCACGCCGCTGCGAACTTGAATCGCATTGGGTAGATGTTTCGATGCGAGTTTTTTCGGACCCGACTCCTGAAGCGTTTGGCCAACGGCTTGAGCGGATGCAACCGGGTGCTGCGCCGTGACTTGGGATAAGAGCAGGGCGATGGACAAGCAGGCATGCATCGAGCCGATGCGACAGATGGAGATCCGTCGGTGCGATGGGCATCGGTGAACAGCAGGACCGGTCTGGCGCATGGCAAGGCTTAAGCTCGTTGGGACGTCGCGTGCGGGATTAGCGAGGCAGCGCGAGCAAGCGCCCACGATCCCGCATCGGTTGGATTATACCTAGCGGGCTTGGTCAAGCCATACTTGCGATACTTGAGATACTTGCGGTAGATCCAAATCGCAGAGATCGGATTTAGCGGGGACGGAAGCCTTGGATTTTTCCCCGAGGAGCGGCGTTTTGGACATCGACGGGCAGATCCAAGATATGTTCGCCTACATTCCCTGCGGCATCCGTTGCATGGAGTCTAAGGTAGACTTTTTCAGGCAGGTGGTTCTCGGCGGTCCATGCAAATCGGCCTTGGTTTTTTGCACCTTGGGTGATCGGGATCCAGGGCCCATGGGGCGTTTCCGAATAGTAGAGCGAGATAGGCCGATCGATGAAGTGATCGTCGAGGGCTTGATACTCGACGACCAAGGAACCGGCATCGGATCCTTTTCCTGCCAGAGCGCTGAGGATTCGAGCGCGAGGCACTGTCGAATCGACTTGGATCCAGGCATCGGCCGCATCGCCCGGCAGTGGGCGACGGGAGGCTAGGCCATTGCTTCCTACGATGACCATTCGAAAGCCGAACATTCCTTCGGTTTCGACTTCGATATCAAAGGGGCTTTCGCGATCGGCATCGACCCCCCATCGATCCCATGATTTGCCTTGATCGAGGGTGCCCCAGAGTTCCACGCTTGCGATTGGCGAGCCGGGATCGTTGACGATAGCGTAATCGAGTTCGAAGGATTTGCTCGACGAGTGCAGGGCGTTGGCTTGGGGATTCGAGAGGTTAGGCAAGGGAGGATCCAGGGAGGGGAGTCGAGAGATTTCTGGACGTTGGGCATCGGACGCTTCGGCCAGCGGCGCGGAGTTGCTCAGGCTTGCGGCAGGGATGTTTTCGATGTTTCGCACGGGCAGTCCGGTGGAGGTAAACATCGGGGGTTGGGCCGGTGTAGGTTGCGAAGGAATGCTTTTTGTGGGTAGGGTTTTGGCGGGCGAGGCAGGAGCTAGGTTCAAACCGCCTGGGAGGGTTGGAAGACTCAACGTGGGCTTGGCCACCCCTGAGCCGATGAGCGATGTTGGGGTAGGTTTGGTCGGTAGCGAGGCGGTTGCCGGTTGTCGGTCCGTAGCCGGCGTTCCGTCTTGTCGGGTACTTGCCAATTTCATCGAGCCTGTGAGCCCCAGAGCGGTCTTAGGGAGTCTAGGCATGCGGGTGATATCGAAGGTATTTCCTGCATGGTCGCGCCCCGAGAGTTTGACGACCAGTTGGGTCGTTTGGTGGGGGATCGACCAACTGGCCGATCCGATCCATTCGTGCTCTTGGGTCCCTTTTTCGGTTTTGCAGGAGATCTCTTTCCAAGCCGAGTCGAGTTCGGTTTGGTATTCCAGGCGGATCGAGTTGTGATCGAGCGAAGATTCGACGATTCGGAATTCGGCTTGAAGGTCCCCTTTTCGGTCCAGATCGATCAGGAGTTGCCCGGTCGGTTTGGTCGAATCGATGACGATGTGCATTGTCTCGCCTGGTTGATCGATGACTTGACCACCGAGGTCGAGCGACTTGACTCGAAAGGAGTACGCCCCATCGCGTTGGGTTTGGAATTGAAACTGACGTTGCTTGGGGTCAGCTTTGGCGACGCTTTGCCAGGTTTTTCCGGAATCCTCGGAGACCTCAAGCACCAATTGAGCCGGTGGGGTCCCGATGGAACTGAGTTCAAAAGGGATGGCTAGATCTTGCCGGGGCCAGTGGATAGATTGCCCGCAGGCCGAGTCGTTGGCCGAAAGTGCTGCTGCCGCACCTGAGACGAGGGTCATCAGGAAATTGTTTTTTGCGAATCGCCGAATGAAAGAATGCCGAGCCATGCTTGCCGTCCTAAAGGTTAGGAAATAGGGCGGCGAGCGTAGAGCGAACCTCTAACGAGCAGCAGGCTTGCCGACCATGTTCGAGTATGCCTCACAGTTTTGCGCAAACTCTTGGCAATTCAAACTTGAGGAGAAAAGAAAGATTCGTCCGGTTTCTTGTTCGATAAAACCGAATCGGCAGTCACCATCGATCCATTTGCCCGATTTGGAATATTCGACCAAATCGCAACCGCTTAACACCGGCGAAAAGCGATCGGGAGATTCGAGGAATTTGGCGAGCATTTCTTGGGAGACACAGTGATAGACTCGACCTCGATGGCGGACGGCGAATTCCGGAGAGCCTTTGACCCAGGCTGCTTGCGCGTTGTTTCCCGATTGGGAGGCTTCGATCGACGCGCTCAGGGAGACCGGACAAAATCCGTTCAGTGCAACGCTGGTAGGGAGCGGTTCGGTCGATGGTGCTTCGGTCGGTGACGATTTGGTTGGCGCAGCTTCGGTTAGGGCAGGAGTTGATGTTGGCGGTTCAATGCTCGGAGCAAGGGCTTCGATCACCTTGGGTGCTTGGGCATCCAGAGGGTTCGGTAGTTCGGGGAGGGTCAACTCGTTGGTTTGGGCGATGGAGACCTCGGCGGTATCGACCGAGGCGACGGATGTTTCGGTGAGACGAATTCGAGCCGGTTGGGTCACCCGTTGGCCGCTCGCCATGGCGATTTGAGGCGAGAACGATGGTTTGCTATCGGCCCGCGCCAGCGATCGATCTTGCCCGGGCGAATCGGATCGAATCGCTGGGCGTTGTGCGATCCAACGTTGATTTTTCTCGGCGACTTTAACGATGGTTTTTTCGTAGACCCCGGGGTCTTGCGCGCTGATATTTCGATAGATCTCATCCCCGTTGGCGTAGAGATACACATCGGTTGGCCAACGATTGACGCGAAACATCGCGGCGGTTTTGGTGTCCTGTTCGGCGTTGATACGGACTGCGAGGATATGTTCGTCGAATGCGGCGATGAGTTGTTGGTCTTTGAATGCCTTCTTCTCGAGCATACGGCACGGAGGGCAGTGGTCACCGTAGAAGTGGACCAGCACGGGTTTGCCAGAGCTTTGGGCTAGTTTCATCGTCTCGGCGAGGTTCTCGGACCACTCGATTTGCTCACCGGCTTGCTCACCGGCGGCTTGGACTTGTTTTGCTTGCATTGCCGTTGCAAGAATCGCGGCACAGAGCAGCAGGAGCGTCATTGGGTGTAGGAGAGCATAGCGGACTTGCATTGTAACGGCTCCGGAGTGACCGAGGAGGAATTGCGGGGTGACTTTTACGATTGCATCGGATGCGCGAAGGATGAGGGTCGAGCAAATTGGAGGTTTTCGGCTAAAATTGCCGGAAGAAATCCGCCACAAGTGCCAAACGCTTGACATTTCCGCAGGAAACGCCTAAGCTTGCGGTATTGCTGGTCGGAAACGGTTGTGTTCTCCTCGTTTCATGCGCTTAGGCCACCCTTTCTAGGGTAGCGATTGGCAGAACGGTTTCATTGTTCCTGGTATCCGTGGTGCATGTGAGCATCACCGAGTTGGGTTCCAGCAGACAGTCAGCAACTAGGTTGTCGTGACGTTCACGGAATGTTGAACGTCCCAGATTTTTAAAGTCTCGCAGGGTCTTCGATTTCGTTGTTCCCGCGTGCCCAAGGATTCTTTTTTTCGTTGATTTCTGGGTTATTGTATGCCAAAAAAGAAGCGTTACCGATCGCGTTCACACGGAGATGACATGGGTGGAAGTGGTGGTGGTGCGGGTGCGGCGCCGGGTTCTCGGCCTCGCGTTCGTCGTCCTCGCAGGCGACATGGTCCAGGTTACCAACAAGCCTTTGGAAATCCGGATGAAACTCCGGTTAATGACGAAGGTGCTGAAGAGCCGCAACTTGATGAGGATGGCAATCCGATTCCTCGGCCAGAGGGGGCCGTGGCGGTTCAAGAGGAACCCGGTGAGGAATTCTACGGGATGCTTGAAATGCATCCGAACGGTTATGGATTCTTGCGATCGTCCTCGAACAACTATTCTCGGGAACGGTCCGACCCGTTTGTGCCTGGGACGATGATCGAGAAGTTCCGGCTTCGCCAGGGACTCAAGATCCGTGCGGTGATGCAACATAGCCGGCGCTCTCAGGGTCCTCGCGTCCGAGAAATCCTCGACGTGGAGGGAATGAAGCCTGAGGAGTACGCCAACGTCAAAGTCTTCGATACCCTCACAGCGATCAATCCAGAGAAGTGGCTGAGGCTTGAAGTCGGCACGAAGCCTCTGACCAACCGGGTGATCGATCTGCTCGCTCCCCTTGGGCGTGGCCAACGCTGTCTGATCGTCGCTCCACCCCGATCGGGCAAGACGATTATGCTTCAAGACATCTCCAGGGGGATCGCGGAAAACTACCCGGACGTCGAATTGATCGTACTGCTGATCGATGAGCGGCCAGAGGAAGTCACCGACATGCGAATGAATGTCAAGCGTGGTGAAGTCATCGCAAGCAGCTTGGATGAAGACGTCGACTCGCACGTGAGATTGAGCCAATTGGTCGTCGACCGATGCCGACGGCTCGCCGAGATGGGCAAGGATGTGTTCTTGCTGATGGACTCGATCACCCGACTGGCTCGTGCCTTCAACAAATGGGTTGGAAACTCGGGTCCTACGATGTCCGGTGGTGTAAACATCAAGGCCATGGACATCCCCAAGAAGCTCTTCGCGACCGCGCGAGCGTTTGCCGAAGGCGGATCCTTGACGATCGTCGGAACGGCCTTGGTCGATACCGGCTCTCGCATGGACGAATTGATCTTCCAAGAGTTCAAGGGTACTGGAAATATGGAACTGGTCTTGGATCGCAAATTGGCAGATCGACGGATCTGGCCTGCGATCGATATCACGCAGTCAGGCACCCGACGTGAGGAATTGCTTCACGACCCAGATACCTACCACTCCGTGACAATGATTCGGCGAACTCTCAACTCGATGAATCCTGTCGAAGCCATGGAGCAATTGACCAAGCAACTCGGTCGATTCGCCAGCAACCAAGAGTTCCTTAAACTCATCTCCAACGCGAAGATCAACGATTGATCCTCCAGTCGCGATGCATGCCTGAACAACCTTCTGAACGATTCCCCAAATCCAAACGGGTTGTCAGGCAACGCGACTTCGATCGTTTATTCAAGACCGGTCGGGTGATTGCCGACTCGGTTTTGGTTATCCATACCGCAGCCAATTCGCTCAGTCGTCCTAGGCTCGGAATATCTATGTCTCGCAAGGTCGGAAACGCCGTGGTGCGGAACCGATGGAAGCGGTTGATACGCGAAGCGTTTCGACGGCTTCAACACAGTCTGCCCGGATCGGTCGACTATGTCGTCCGCCCTCGCAAAGGGGCCATGCCCGAGTACGAGTCGATCCACCGATCCCTTGCAAGCTGTGGCAAACGCCTAACGAAGCGGCCTTAGGCCGAATTCGCAAGACTCATCTGCGGCTCACATCATGATTTCGCGGATCGGCGACGCATCAATCACACCGGTGAGCTTTTCGTCCAGACCTCCATGAAAGTAGGTCAGTTTGCGGTGGTCGAGCCCCATCAGTTGCAGGATCGTCGCATGCAAGTCTCGAAGGTGCCGTGGGTTCTCAACGGCAGCTTCTCCGAGTTCATCGGTCTGGCCGTAACTGGTCCCAGGCTTGACTCCCGCGCCAGCGAACCAGTAAGTGAACCCCTTGGGGTTGTGATCTCGCCCCCCAGGTTTGCCGCCGGTATTAAAAGTCTCCGAGACGGGCATTCGTCCGAATTCACCTCCCCAGACGACTAGGGTCGATTCAAGCAGACCGGACCGCTCTAGGTCAGACAGCAGGGCGGCGATAGGTCGATCGACTTCGGGACAATGGAGCTTGAGGTTCTCTTCGATTCCATGATGGCCATCCCAGGTGTTTTGTCCACCGGCGTTCCCGCCCCCGGAGTAGATTTGAATGAAGCGCACCCCTCGTTCGACGAGTCTTCGGGCGATGAGGCATTGGCGACCGAAGGTGCTCGGTCCGAGCGCCAGTGGGTGCCATTCGGGTTTGGGTTCATCGATGCCGTACATGGCGATCGTCTCTGCGGTTTCTTGACTGAGATCCATCGCTTCGGGCGCTGCGATTTGCAATTGAAAAGCTAGTTCGTAGCTAGCGATACGGGCGTCTAGCTCTGAATAGCCATTGCGATCTTGCGAATAATTGCGATTCAGTTCATTGAGCAGATCGATCTCGGCGCGTTGGCTTGCTGCATCGATATTTGCGGGAGGTCTGAGGTTCAGGATCGGTTGGGTTCCGGATCGCATCAAGGTGCCTTGGTAGGATGCTGGCATGTATCCGTTGGACCAATTCGGAGCACCGCTGGTCGGACCACCTCTGGGGTCGAGCATCACGACAAAGCCGGGCAAGTTTTGGTTTTCGGATCCTAGTCCGTAGTTGACCCAGGAGCCGAGCGACGGGTGGCCTTGGAGGATTCGCCCGCAGTTGATCTGCAGCAGGGCGCTTCCGTGGGCGAATGAGTCGCTCGTCAGAGACTTGACCATCGCCAATTTGTCCATGTGTTTGGCGATATTTGGAAACGCATCAGAGCACCATAGTCCTGAGTTTCCGTGTTGTGCAAAGTTGCGGCGGCTGGCTTGGAGGACCGCTTGGGTTTTGCTCCCGCGTCGGAACTCGTTCTGGATGCTTTGGCCATCGCGTTTTTGGAGTTCGGGTTTGTAATCGAACAGATCGACTTGGGAGGGCCCCCCGAACATAAATAGAAAGATCACCGATTTGGCTTTCGACGGCAGTTTGGGCTCCTGTCCCTGGAGCATCGAAGCAAGGGCCAGGGAGCCAAAGCCTGCGCCGGTTTGGGTGCAGAAGTGCCGACGGTCGAGCCGAGGATTCGGCCGGTGGTCTTCGGGGAGCATCAGGGATTAATCCACGTAGAGGAATTCGTTGCTATTGAGAACCGATCGGCAGAGGCTTGCCAATCGCTGCGGGTTGTTTTGCAGATAGGAGCTGGCCCAATGGAGTTCCTGTTCGCTCGCGGGGCGTTGGTAAGCAAGCTTCCAGAGAAGGTCGATTTGTTGGGTCAATTCCGAGCCGGCCTCTCGGATCAATCGCTGCGCGAGCTGGTCGGCTTGTTCGTGGATCCATGGGTCATTAAGCAGCAAGAGAGCTTGCGGGGCGGTGGTCGTGACGTTTCGAATGGCTGTTGGCGAGGTGCTATTCGCGAAATCGAGCGTTTCGAGGAAGGGGACTTTCAAGGACCGCTTGACGATCAAATAAACGCTACGGCAGTTTTGGAGTTGCTTGGGGCTTTCCTGCCACATCGAGACCGAGACTGGATTGGCCGCGTCTTTGACTTCTTGGCTCAGCGTGGGGTAGACGCTAGGACCCGAGCTTTTATCGTTGAGCGTGCCGTTGACCGACAGGATCGAGTCGCGGATCGATTCGGCGTCGAGACGATGGAGTTGGGGTTGATAGTAGCTAGGGGCATCCGGGTCGATCGCGGGCCGAGAGCTTTTGCTGAACGCTTGGGTGCTCAGGATGATACGATGTAGATGTTTGATCGACCAACCCGATTCGATCAGTTCACCAGCAAGATAATCGAGCAGAAGTGGGTTCGCAGGTGGCAGGCCGGTGTTTCCGAAATCATCGGTTGTCGGAACGATTCCGATCCCGAAGTGTCGTTGCCATATTCGGTTGACCAGGACGCGAGCCGTTAGAGGATTTTGAGGGTGAGCGATCCAGCGGGCGAGTTGCAAACGGTGGGGTGTGCTCTTTTCGAGAGCCGAGGTTGGCTCTTCTCCGAAGTGCGAGAAGACTTCAGGAGGGCGCGAGGCGACCTGCTGTTTCGGTGAGTTTGGATCCCCACGATGGAGCACATGCGTGGGCTTGGGCTCTGAACCGATCTCCCATACCGCAAGGGCTTTCTCGAAAGGGGGGAGCGAATCGCGAAGGCCCTTGATCTGATTTTCGAGTTCCGACCTCAGGTTTGCATCGAGCGTTTGGTCTAGTGTTTTTTGCAATTCGGCGATTTGGTTTTGGCGGTTCGAATCCCAGGCTTCAACTTGGGCAGGGGAGGCCAGGATGCGTTCGATACGACCTGTCCCACGCCCCCCTCCCCCAGTTTTCGAGAGTCCATAGGGATCGATTCCCCGCATGAATGCCAGCAGTGCGTAGTAGTCCTCTTGGCTGATCGGATCGAATTTATGGTCATGGCATCGTGCGCATCCGATGGTCAGCCCAAGGAAAGCCGACCCGATGGTGACCATGATATCGTCGGCGTCATCGAACTCAGCAGCAAGGGTATCATCGGGCTCATCGTCCCAAACATGGAGTCGGTAGAAGCCCGTTGCGATGACCGAATCGCGCCACGCGTTGGGTTGGTGGTTTGGGCTGTATCCCTGGGACTCGGCCCATTGGTCACCGGCGAGTTGTTCGATGATGAATTGGTCATAGGGTTTGTCTTGGACCAAAGCGTCGATGACATAGTCACGGTATCGCCATGCGTTGGGTTTGAGGCCATCGCGTTCGTAGCCATTGGTTTCCGCGAAGCGGACCCAATCGAGCCAGTATCGGCCCCAACGTTCGCCGTAGTGATGCGAGGCGAGCAGTTCCTCGACGATCGAATTCCAGCGTTCAGGGGAGGGATCTTTCTCGAACGCTTGGACCTGTTCGAAGCTCGGTGGCAGCCCCCATAGGTCCAGGTAAAGTCGGCGGAGTCGTTCGCCTGGAGGTGCCACAGGTAGATGATTGCTCGGCAGGAGCCGATCGATTTTATCCGACAGGCTGCGATGCAAATCCGCAGGTTCGCTCTCGGGTTTTGCAAGGGGTTGGAAAGCCCAATAGGCGCGATCGGCGTCGGTGATTTCGAAGATCCGGTTTCGTTTTTTCGGTCCGATCGAAGGCGATGGGTTATTGGGATCAGAGCCATTGGGATCCGTGCGTGGATCGAAGGCCCCTGCGGAGATCCAGGCTCGTAGGGCTTGGATTTCCGAGGGCTTCAATGCGGGCTTGGGCGCCGGAGGCATGTGAGACTCCGGGTCGTCGCTGGTGATCGCATCGATCAGTGCGCTTTTTTGGGGATCACCTGGTTGAATGACTCCGGCCGATTGCCAACCTGCTTGGTCTGCGAGGCTCAGCTCACCTTTGGGGGATGGTCCACTGTGGCATTCCAAGCAATGAGATTCGAGGATGGGGCGAATTTTCGATTCGAAGAACGCCGCCGAATCGGGGGCAAAGGAGTCTTGGGCAAATGCGTAGGTCAAGCAACCCGAGAACCATGGGGTCAAGATCAGCAGCAGAGCGATCGAACGGTGCAGCTTTGGTGTTGGCATAAGCGGTGGTCTCTGCAGGTTCGACGGGTATTTCAAGAAGTCGAGCATCTGGGGACTTCTTTTGCTCACTTCATCATACCGTCGATGGAATCCGTCTGCATCGACCCACGAAGGGCCGCAGAACTAGGCGGGGGACCAGGGCGGAGGCGGATTTTTCTCACAACTCTCCCGGTCCCATTCCTGTGCCCTGCTTGAGAGTTTGAGCTAGGGAGATTCTGAAAGGTTCGGATTCCGAGGGCTCAGAGGCGGAAAATCCTCGCTCGTAGTATTCTCTTTATGGGCGCTTCGTGGAGTTAGCTGGAGCTGCGCTCCAGGAAGGACACCGGGAGGACCATACCCAGGTTGCATCGAAGGGGGGGGCGTCGCGGGGACCAAACCCGCACGATACATTGACGAATACTCGACGGTCTGGTTGCTAGCTCCTTGCAAACCGGTTTTACTTTGCAATCCGAGCGAATCGAGCTTGGCCAGCAAAGTCTCGACCTCTTCATGCAGCAGTTCGGTTCCGGCAACGGCCAAGACCGATCCTACCGACTCCAAACGACTTTGACCTCCTTGGTTGTGCCATTGGTCAGGCTGCAGCGTCGATTCAATCAACTGCAAGACCTTGTCCATATCCTGGCTATTATTGATCACATGCGCCAAATCATAGACGCGGATTGTTCGGTCGAATGAATCTTCGCGCGGATTGACAATTTGCACACTATCGCGGTGGATCACGTAATCCAACTGCATGGGCCGTAGCAGTCTTCTGAGAACATCGCGCAAGCTCCCTTGAGCATTGAGCGAGACCAAAGGCGCATCCATTCCACCTGGGTTTGCTAGGTAAGGTATCTTGTGCTCGCCAAGAATCACCTCGAGCGCAGCAAGAAGTTCCGTATTGGCGATGTCGACCGAGACGTCTTTATTCAACGCTTCGCGAAGTGTTTCTTCGGCCTTTATGGCCCGCTTGCCCCGCGATAACCAACCCGGCTCCTCACCCTGGGGCTTGACCCACCAAGTCACGGCGCTATCGGTGCCACTCGTTTCAGGTAAATCGCCGCCCATACCGCCCATGCCACTGTTTTGCACTATCCAGCCACCCGGTCCCACAACCGGCACACCTGGAATGGGACCTAAGACGCCCGGAGGTTGTTTTCCTGGGTATGGAGGTAAAGGAGTACTGCTAGGCAAAGAAGAATTCCGCGAATTCGCAGCCTGGTTGGCACTCACCGAAGAAAGCGGATAGCCCGCATAACTTCCAGGGGTCTGGCTTAGGGTCTGTTGTCTGTAAGTTCTTTGACGTTCGGCTTGCGACCAAGCAACTCCGGCAACGACTCCTAATCCGCAAACCCCAATGAGTCCAAGCAACGCACCGACACGAAACGTCCACTTTCGATAAGACATATTTTTCCACTCCATATTCTTGTCGTTTATCTTCGAACTCGATCATTCCAAGCGGCCAGAAACCCGATCAATTGCTCATGCACTCGCTCGGTCCCTCGGACCATCAACACCGGGCCATTGAGCGTCATTTCAGGCGTCTGCTGGTCGCTTGAGTCAAACATTTTTCGCAAGGCATCGACCAATTGCGATGCCTGCTGATCATTCGCCGTCACATAAGACAAGCAGTAAGACCGAACGACGGGCCGAGCGTCGACCGATTCACGGCTTGCAATCTCGATGCGGTTTGGATGGACAATGTACCCAAGTTCCTGTTCTGTGAGGATCCTCCTAAGCATGCCGCTGCGCGACCCTCGTCCTTTAGCGAATATTCGCGGTATTGCTTCCGAGGGGTTGGATTCCAACTCGTAAGGAATCTCGCCTAGGACTTCAGCGAGTGCTTCGCTTAGCGGCACGTTTTGCAAGTCGACATTCACAGGCTCACTGAGCCGTTGCAAGAGACGTTCCTCTGGCGGTGGAGGTAGTTGCTCGACGTGTCGCCAAACTTGGGGTGGACTGACGGGCTGACCGACGGGCTGACCGACGGGCCCTGGGACCGATGTTCCGCTTCGAGAAAAAGCCCCTTGAGGACTTGGATTCAAGACGAAAGCACCTAGGACACCGAATAGCCCCAAGAAGCTCAGCACCATGGCTGGCACAAGCCAAACAGGCCGCTTGCGCTTGGTGCTGGAGCGATCGGATTGGATCACTTGCGGTGGCAGTTGAACATTCAAAGGTTGCTGCACATGGGCCAGGCATTGCTCAAGGAGTCGTGAAACCTCGGCAGCCGACGCGTAACGGTCCGATGGGTGCTTGGCCATCATCGTTTCGATGATCCCCGAGAGCCACTGGGGTATCTGTGCATTGAGTTCGCGTATAGGCTTGGGCTCAGTCTCTTCGACCAGCTTAAGGACCTTCCATGGGGATTCGGCCCGAAAGGGGGCGCGGCCCGTGCACATCGCGTACAAGACGCTACCAGCACTGAAGACATCGCTTCGTTCGGTCAGTTTCTCACCGCGTGACTGCTCGGGAGACATGTAGGGAGGTGTACCGGGCATCATCCCCGACGCCGTAACGCGAGCATCGTCGATGGTTTGAGCCAGTCCAAAGTCGGTCAAAAGGGCTCGATCGATTCCTTCTTCGAGAAGCACATTGGCAGGTTTGACATCGCGATGGATCAGTCCCTGCGCATGCGCTGCGGCCAGCCCAGCCATCAACTGTTTACCGATCCGCAAGATCTGGATGAGTTCCAAAGCTCCATGGCAATCGATCCTGGCTTGTAGCGATTCTCCAGGAATGAATCGCATGACTAGGAACGGGATTTCACGCTGGGTTTGGACATCGTAGATCGGAACGACATCTTCGTGCACGATGGCCGCAGCCGCCTGCGCCTCCTTGGCGAACCGCTGCCTTGCCGACCCATGAAAGGCCAGCGTCGGCGAGAGCACTTTGATCGCTACGGCCCGATGCAACTGGGTATCAAACCCTCGGTACACGATTCCCATCCCCCCAGCGCCGAGCATGCTTTCGATATCGTAGCGTCCAATACGGCCGAGCATCTCAGGATGGCTCGATGGAGACAACAAACGTTTCGAGAGAGACTGGCTCCAATCGTCTGAAGGCTTGAGACCGAACTCCGTGCTCGACGAGAGGATCTCGCGAGCCTCTTTCCAATCGCGTACGTCTCCAGATAAATCCTCCAGCGACTTGCGACACCCATCGCATTGTTCGATATGCGATAACGCCAGATCGGAGTCGTGCTGTCCGAGTTGTCCATCGAGCAAACTCATAAGCTGCTCTTGGCTGCAGCATTCACCTAAGGATAGAGGTTTCATTCCTCGCTCTCCCACTGTTTGACCAATTTCCGAATGCGATCCAACACGCGGCATCGACTCAAGTAGACCATCCCTTGGCGAACGCCTAGCTGACGAGCAACATCCGCAATGGGTCGATTTTCGATGGTCGATAACCAAAAGGCCTGCCAAGTCGCCTCGGCGACCGCTTCACGTACGTGCTTGGCCGCCCGCACGAAAAGCTCCCAGCGGTATTCCTGATCCCAATAAGAAGAGAGGCTTGATAGGGCTGCAGGTATCGCGTCCCATTCGCGACTAGGGCCGCTTTCGGGCCGGGTTGCTTTTCGAGTGAGCAGATCCAGTGTCTTGTTTTTGGCGATTCGAGACAACCAGCCTCGAAACGAACCTCGCAGCGGATTAGCCAACCATTGATCGATCGACTGCGAAACAGCCAGCAGAACTTCCTGGACGACATTTTCGACATCGGCAACTTGCAACCCCATTCGCAATGCAGTCTTTCGAATCACCGGCGTGTACAAATCGGTAAAGTCCTGCCACGCAGATGCATTCTGGTGGTCGCGAAGTTTGACGAGCAAACTTGCTCGTGTTTCCGGTGGAGAATCGCTCATGGACTTTTCAGTAAAATACCGTCTTTCTATGGGTTAGACGCACCCAAATCCAGGATCTTTCACGCGCTGCAAATTTATTCTAGGAATAGGTTACCCGAGTGCTCCTCGTACCGGGGGCCCAAGACCACCAAGGGGCCCCAAAAGACGGATTCCTTTGGTCCCCAAAGCCACTCCGGCGTCGGCTGTGCGCATCTGTTTGGCTGTTTGGTTTTAGCCCGGCGGGCGTCCAGGCGTTTGGACGTCATTGACATGGTTGTCGTCATTGACGGCAGACTTTGTTGACAAGCCTCGAGCAACTGAAGTTTTGCGATTTCCTACGCAGCATCCTAGCGGGCTTATTCAAGTTCCTTTCCGTTGGCTGCGGGTTAAACGAAGTTGCGCCTTCGGCGAACTAAAGTACAGTATGAATTCACGGCGAATCGATTATTCCCCTATGCTCTAGAGAGAGTTCGGAGCGAAACATTTTCACTCGAAGGCCTCGGAGGAAAAGCCTAGTCAGCGGAATTTGTGGGTTCGAATTGGCTAGCCTGGTTTTTCATCCCCCGGCCATAGGCCATTTTTGCTAAAACTTCGACAGGTGACAAACACGATGGAAGCGGTTTCCTGGACTCGCATCGGGGCGATGTTGACCGAGACAGCAGTTCCGTTTCCAGATCGAAAATAGGAGTTCCCCCGTGCGGAACCCTCTTCGTTAAACTACTCTCTCGGTCTTGGACTCAGAAGTCCTTTGGAAGCAAGCACTTGCGTAGTTCGCGCCCCTCTAGCCCGTTCGACGGCGGTTGCATCCTCCTCGAACCGATGCGGGCCAACCATAACCTGGCAGTCAAGGATTCGAATTCGGCCCCTGCAACTGAATAACTGGGTAGCGAAGCAAAAATACCCAGGACTTATAAATGCAGGCCGACGTCCGAAAACGTCGGCCTGTTTGCTTTTCACGACACTTTGCCCAGTGTTTTTCGAGGTTTTAGGCTCTCGAATTCTCCCCGGATCGGGACTGCTCTTGGCCAAGTCCCGATGATCTGCCGACAGTCTGGCCGGATCCTCGTCCCAAACTCTCGCCGTTCTCGGAGTCTCTCGGTAAATGGGGTTATCCGAAGGTTGCGATCGGGAGCGGAGCGGGACACAAACGAAGGGATACAAGGTTTTTTCAACGATTCTAGGGATTGGAAGCGGATCCCCAACCACAGAGGGGTGCCAAGTTTACTAGGCCCAAAGGGCCATCAATCCGTCAAATGATTGATCTGTTGACAAACGCCTAGTATGATCTCACTTCGCAGTAAGGCTATCCGGAACATGCTGGATTGATTCTCAATCAACGCTTTGACTCCATCGAGTTGGTTTCGGCATTCTTGGCCGGTGGTGAACTTTGCAGCTTGACATCCGAGACCGGGGAACCGGAGTACTTGGCACGGGCTCGGCCCCCAAAGCATTTTTGCGACCATCGGTCGCTTATGGAGTTCGCACGCAACTGCGATGCGAACTACCTTTTTGTTTTCCAGAACCAAACATGGCATTGCCATAAACTCTAAGTTCCAGCTGCAGTTGGACTTGGCATCGGAATCGGTGAAGTCCCCGTCCGCTCTAGAATTGCCGGCTTGCCTGTGAACCGCTGATACCGATCGACGATGACATCCGCGTACAGGCAGTCGAGTTCGATCAGGAAGGCATGCGGAAGTAGAAACAAGCGGTGCCTATACGATCCCAATACACGGATCGACCCTATTCCGCACGCGATTGATCCATTTCCGCACAACGTCTTAGAATCGCATTGCGACTCGTTTTTCTTGCACCAGAAAAAATTTTTCACAAGTGGTGTATCAATGAAAACGAAGTCTTTTTGATAACCATGCCCCAAGCATCCACAGTCTGGAGCTTATCGCAGCACGCTTTGGCGCAGGCGTTGCTATTTAACACTTCGCACGAAGGGAACAACTGGGACTCGGACGCGAGCCTTGGTTTCTCCCCCCTTCGTCGGATGCTTTGTTTCCAATGCAATTCCTCGATTTATTGAGCGACGATATGGACGCACTGGTTGAACGGCTACGACTATCGCTAAAAACGGCTCGTGAGAAAGGTGGGAGTTTCGATATCAGAATCGAGGCAAGACCATCCACGCAAGAGATCGGTATCAAACTGTTCACTGGGGAAGGGCAATTCGGCTTAGTCAGCTCTAAGCAATTCGTCATCCAAACGTTCAACAAACTTACCAACGAGGCAGATATAAGGCCCATCGTTATTGAGATGGAGCATATCGTTCGCCGGCAAGGATTTGGATCGATTCATGTGGAGGTCGAAATCACCAAACAATTAAGGGCAATCGAGCGAATCGTCGGAACGAATGAGTATCGTCAATTTTCGTTCGTGGCTCGGGTACCCAACTAGTCAACGCGTTCTCCAGTAGTCGACAGGCTATCGGATAACAAGGACACACCCCAAAGGGGTGGTCAAATTCATCAACTACAAACCGTGCGACCTGGCTAAGCCATGGCAACGGACCTATGAAAAGGGTCTTGCCATGGCTAATTCCTCATTTATCGCCCCTGATCCGATCTTACTTTCAATTGGAAGGAAGTACTTGGGAAAGAGTCTAAAAGTTCCGCGGATTCGCGGTAACGAATTGACAGGTATGGCGATTGCTGACGAATTTGCAATTGGCCAGCACAATCCTGACGATCACCAGACATTCAAGGCATATCTCGCGTTTGTCGACGAAACGACTCAGCAATTTAAGTTTCTTGTCGACCAAGGATACACATTTCTGCCATGGCTACACGAGGGCCAACCTTATGGAGATTCGCCGGCCATGTTCCGAGATGCTCGGGAACACAAGCGCCTATATGTCTACATGACAAAATCTGGTTTCGGACACGAGGACGACGGACTAGACCAATCGCGAAACCCCCTGATGCAACCCTCCGAATTCCAAGGGTGGTACAACAACGACCTGTTCCGAGCTGTCCACGACATTCTAGGGCACGCCATGATGGGCCACAGCTTTGCGCCTCAAGGAGAGTTGATGGCGTGGAGAACCCATTGGGAATTCTATTCTCATGAAGCAAGGCGTGCTATGACAACTGAAACTCTGGGGCAGAACTCGTGGAACAACTATCAGGTTGACTTAAGGACACCAGAGGGTAGCTTAATCCCAGAGAACGCCCCTGGTTGGATTGCACCCAAAAATCGTCGCTATGCACCTCAAAAGATGATGCTACTCCCCAACTGGATGGAACGAATTTATCTAGAACCATAGGTCCAGCTACTTCAGCCCTCGGTGAGCGATGTTTATCTATGGCTGAACGTCGCATTCGCGTTTCCACACCGAGGCAGGATCATGCTCCGAGAGTAGGCGTTGAAGCTCCGAATAGGTGATGATCACATGCTTGCCGTACGCCGATCGGAGAGGACGCCGGTAACATCTTTCTGAAAGACATTTCATCCAGATAGCGATACCATCGGGGTCAAAGTGTCGGAGCTTAATCCGGTTCCGTCAGTTGTTGAGGAAGAACAGTCCGCCGGCGCGTGCATTTGGATTCAGGTCACTTTTGACGATACCCAGGAACCCATCGACGTTTTTGCGCACTTCGATGGGCTAGTTGTGCCGATAGAACGGAACCGAGAAGTTCGTTGTAAACATCTCTTTTAGTCTACATGCACGAGAATCGCGACGATGGATTCAACGGCCAACAAAGTAACCAGGGTAGCGATCCACGAGGGTAGTATGATCTCGATGGTATGCTTGTTAGGCTAGGCGGATTGGACACGCGGAGATGCGCCGATTTGGGATCTAACAGCGATTTTCCGTTTCTATTGGTAGAACGTCGCCGGCGAATAGATGGTCAACTGTCAGGACTTCGAGACGGAAGTCTTGGATCGTTCAGACTGGGCGATAAACGACTGAACAGAGTGCGGTGGGCATCATGGTTCTTAGACACAAAGTGACGCCGCGACTAATCGGAAAAATCGCGATAATCTGCACAAAAGTCGGATTTATCCCAAAAGAACAAAGGATAACCGAATTATCTGTTTGAATGTATGGTAGCCCGTCGCAAAAATCGTGCAACTTGCTACACGCCAAGGCATCTCGAAACCAGCCTCTTTCTTCCAATAACATGCTTAAGCTTCCAACGTATTCAGCCGCTGCAATTTCTCGTCCAAGCTTGCTGTTGCAATTTCTCCGCGCAATCGGTCCCGGAGTCGTGATAGTCAAGGCAGGCCCAACAGGCAGTCGAAATGATTCAACTGGCTGCGAATTGCTCCGATATTACTTGTGGCAATGGGCATTCCTACCCCAGCCAGACGCACATTTTCCATTAAACGAAACGACAAATACGAAATATATCCATGACGCATTAAATGATGTAAAGCAGTATAAAACATTCGGGGGGGGGGAAAAAAATCCTGAAATAATCAACAAATATCGACTTTGGAAAACGACAAGTATTCCGATGATCATGAGATGGAAGGAAACGAGCGAGTTATTTAACTCAAAACCAAATGATTGGCATGATTGGCTTCTAAATAAAACAACATTTCCAGAAGCAGGCCCTGTCGTGATTATCGGAAGCCCGGAAGGATATCTGTCATACGACAACCCAGAAAGAACAGAAAAAAGCACCCCACTCCGCCAGATACTTACTGAGGCCGGCTATGGTGACAACTTCAAATTACTTCTTCCGCATAATGGGGGAGGTATGCAGCTAGGTAAAGGAAAAAAAATAACGATCGAAGAACGCAATGGGTATCAAAGAGATATAAGCCTGATCTTCATGGGCCGAGCGAGCAATGGAAGGACAGTTGTTGTTCTTGCAGGGTCATCAAATACGTTTGGCACATTTAGCGCGATTCGTGTCGCAGCGGACTACGGAAGAAATGAAGTAAATAGTATGGTACTAGATTTCATAAAAAAACCAGAGATGGCAAATGCAAAAATTGCATTTTTTACAGAACGGCATATCTACTCTGGAACATTTAAGCCCCTGCGCCTAACGGATTCCATAAGTGTTAGATTCCTTGAAGACTTCGACCAGCACCCTAGCAAATGTGACCTTGATTTCAGAAAAGCAGAATCTGAACTAAATCAACTAGATTCAACACCGACTATTCCAAAAACCCAACAGACAACACTTGCCAAATTTTTATCTGAACAAGGCTCGATTGGTATAATCACGAAATGGTATCCCCAGGATCTGAGGGATGACGCAACTGCAATGGATATTCTTGAGTTTGCGCTCGACGACTCCGTAAACTATCCAGTTCCCCCAGGAATACCGATTTACAACAAAGGAGACGAGAATAAATTCCGAGATATAATAAATGCATTTGTATCTTCAAAACGGGGAAGGAACCAAGATAAAAGCGGAAATAACAAGCGAAATCTGGAAAAAAGCCTAATGTATCTAGATGACGAGTGTTATCAGCTTTTCAGTCTTTGGCAAGAAGCATATGGGAAGCTGAAGACAACAGATGATGTTTTTGCAAACTGGTTCGACAGCCAATTCCAAACCCCGAGCGATGGTCCCGTAGTTATCATGGGGACGCCATCAAGTTTCCTGGGAAGCGGCTCACAAGAAAATGAGCGGAAGACGAATCTTTGTAAGATGCTGACCCGAGCCGGATTTCCAAACAGGTACATTCTTCAGAATACAGGGATTCACGGTATAATCCGAGGAGAGATTTTTGACAGGAAAACATTCACGACTAAATACAAGTCCAATACGTCAGATGCAGACGATTTCACTCATGAGGAAGATGCTGGAATAATTTCATTGTCAAAAGGACCTGACGGAAGAGATGTTCTGATAGTTGCTGGAATTACGTGGCTAGGAACACTGGCTGGAGTACGACTTCTCTTTACGCAGCAACGACCAACTATAGACAGATGTATTCAGGATTACTCACTTGGATTACGCAGTAGGATTGACATATTCTATACATGTAAGGTTCCAAAGAAGATATCATTTCTGGGAGATCGAACGGCGGACACAAAGCAGACGATTTGGCCAACCCACCAGGACTTAGATGAAATCGCGATTGATACACATGAATCGGAGACTGAACCTGAGTTTATTCATAACAAAATTGCAGAAGAATGCTTTCATGATCTTTTCATCAAAATCAAGGATCTTAAATCGGGGATCGTAGAAACACCCTTAGCGGAAAAAGAGAACTTTAGTTTTGAACTAAAGACGAGAAACCCAAAGCTTTTAGAATTAAATGTGTCGTGTCAACATTCGATAACCGTTGGAGATTTAAACATTGCGTGTGGAAGCGAATTAAAAGCGTTATATCAGTCTATCGATAATTGCCTCGAAGAAGATTATTCTCATCTCAGCGATTTATTCCAGGAGCATTACGGCGGTGACGAAGTTAAGCGCTTGCAAATAAATTTTATGCGATCCGCAATTAAGGCTTATTGTGGTAAATTCTTTATTTTAGGAGAGTCTGGAGTTGGGAAAGAGAATATCGCAAAGTACCTGAATGATAGCATCCGGAAAAAATTGAGATACAATTCAAAACTTGTTGTTTTGAATACAGCATGCATACCTGAGCCACTTATGCATGGTGAGATTTTTGGAAGCGTGAAAGGTGCTTATACTTCTGGTGAGGGTAGAATTTCACCGTTTGAGGAGGCGATAGGTGGCGTGTTTTTCCTTGACGAGTTCGCCGCGCTTGATGGGAGTCCTTCTTTGACTCTACAGGCGAGTCTTCTTAGAGCCATGGAGAACTTTACTTTTACACGCATAGGGTCGCCTACGTCTCTAAATATAAATTGCCTTTTGGTTGCAGCAACGAATCGCGCAACTAGCTTAAAAGAATTGCAGTATCTGATGGGCTCGAAAGTGATTCGTTCCGATGTCGGGAACAGATTTGAGGGGCGATTGTTTTCATTTCCACCGTTAAGAGAGCGACCGCTTGAGATTTTGCCAGCTTTTATTTCAAAAATATACGATAATTACAAAAAGGCAAAGAAATCTCCCCCTTGTGTTTTATTGACAGTAAAGGCGTTGGAGTTGCTTTTGCATTTTAATTTCCCAGGTAATTTTCGGCAGCTTGATGGTATCGCTAAGGGTCTGGTTCGTTTAATCGATTTCAGGAAGGAAAAACAGGAATTGCAAATATCTCTTCAGCATATGCACCAATGTCTTTTTCTCGGAAGTTCTAATTGTGTTGATGAACCTGATCCCGATTTTGTCGAAATTTCGGTGAGTTTTCCGAATGCTAGATCATGTAATCTCTGGCAGGGGATTAATGAACCCGGCAGGAAGTTGACGCGACCGGTTTTTGAGTTTAGAGAGTTTCTTTCTGTGCAACCTCTACTTGATCCCGCATATCGATTCGTTGTTAAGCAAAGGGGTAAATCCAATGATCAGGAATCCTATTTTAAAAGGTATTTCTTCGATCTACTCAATATTTCCCAACAATCCCATTTTGTCATCAATGCTTTTGACGGTTTAATCTCTGCCGCTAAGGCTTGGTTTTCTAAGATCTCTTCGTTACCAAAAATCAATGGACGAGGTCGAACGAAAGATTATGGGGCTATGCAACAGTTTTCTGCCTGTGTTTGGTTGATGAGCAAGGCACCTCAATCGGCGTATGTTGAGCTTACTAAAAAAATCAATTCATCTAGCGATTCCTCTGATGAGCGATTTCAAATCGCTCATCAGATGCTTGCTATTTTTGTTCATGACGATGAGTTACAGCGATGTATTGATTGGGAGTTCTTTGTCACGATAGTTTTCCTGTGTACTGGTTTCGATATTCGCACGGATACAGAGAAGAAATGGATGAATTGGGTTGCAGATCGGAGGGGCTTAGTTCGCTTAGCGTTTTAAAGCCCTTCCGAGACGTCCTCACGCGGTTTCAGCACCGAATAATTGGTTACGGAGTGCATATTTTGTGGTTTTCTATGAGCCCACCTTAGTCCAGGACTCTCGCGTTTGCCGGCCATTCCGGAGAGAATCTCTGGGTAATGAGTCTCCGGTGATAACCCGAAAAGTCCCGATGTGCTAGAGCGGAGTCTGGATCTGGCAACTTGAATCGCTGGGTAGCGAAGGAAAAATACCCAGGACTTATAAATGCAGGCCGACGTCCAAAAACGTCGGCCTGTTTGCTTTTTACGACACTTTCCCCAGTGTTTCTCTGGGCTTCGGACTCTCGAAATCTCCG
>Ga0315909_10001941_pt1 | contig 27131 bp, 19 predicted proteins | sample LakEriMetagenome_11_FD_203527 | JGI IMG/M metagenome (GOLD analysis project Ga0315909, IMG submission 203527) | Freshwater fungal communities from buoy surface, Lake Erie, Ohio, United States - Buoy 2 MA125 | ecosystem: Environmental > Aquatic > Freshwater > Lake | place: USA: Lake Erie, Ohio...
TCCGAGACTTTGTTCCTGAGGGTGGTGCTTTGAATTCTCAACACTTATATGGACAAGCAGCCGACTTGCAGTTCCCGGGATTCAGCAAAGACAAATACTACGAAGTGGCTCAATGGATTAAAGCCAACATAAATTTTGACCAATTACTCTTGGAATACAAGACCACAGGCAGCAGAATGCCATGGATCCATGTCACATTTAACAGAAATGGATGTAGAAACACATTTGGAACATTCATGAATCACAGATATGCTTCTGGGGGTCGTGGCACGTTGTTAAATCTTGGTAACGTCTAAAGTAACCATATAAATATTCAATAAAAATGCCTATTCTTTCTCCTAACAAACTATACAAAGATTTGGACATCACATTTTCGGCACATCCAGAAACACAAGATGTGCTGAAAAAAATTGATGTGAATTCCGTGAAACAATCTTTGAAAACGTTATTATTCACAAACATGGGAGAAAGATTGTTTCAACCTGAAGTGGGTTCTAAGATTCAAGGTTTACTGTTTGAGCCTATTGATCCCATCACGACACAAACATTGAAACGAAGCATAGAAAACACCATTGAAACCTATGAACCTCGTGTGAGTTTAGATTTAGTTGATGTGGTTCCTGTGGAAGAAGAAAACAGTTATGAAGTATCCATTTACTTCACTGTGTTAGGTATAAATCAACCTACATCACTAACAGTAACACTAGAGAGATTACGATAATGGCAGAACTTAACGTCACAGAATTAGATTTTGATACCATTAAAAATAATTTACGAACCTATCTAGCTGCTCAGCCTGAATTCACAGATTATGATTTCACTGGTTCAGCATTGAATTTGCTTTTAGATGTGTTATCATATAACACACATTACAATGCAGTTCTTGCCAATTTACAAGCCAATGAAATGTTCATTGACACTGCCATTAAAAGAACATCTGTGGTTTCTTTGGCAAAAATGTTAGGATATAGCCCACGTTCCACAACATCTGCTAAAGCACGTGTAGATTTGTCAGTAACAAAAGATGTTACTGTAGGTAACACATTGTCTATTACACCCGCTGTGAAGTTTAATGCTGCAATAAACGGAACATCTTATACATTCAATGTTAATGAATCTCAAACTGCCACAGTAAACAATGAAAACAAGTTTGTGTTTACTGATGTGGAATTGATTGAGGGTGTATATCTATCTAATAGTTTTTTAATTGGTGCAGATAATTTATCTGGACCGCTCATTATACCTAACGGTAACGTAGATACTTCAACAGTAGAAGTTTCTGTTCAAACATCCACCTCTAATTTAACAAGTGTTGATTGGGTGAAAACCTCTAGCATTGTAGATGTAACTAGCACTAGCAAAGTGTTTTGGGTGGAAGAAAACAATGCAGGTCAATATCAAGTGATATTTGGTGATGATAATGTTGGCGCTAAATTGATAGCTGGCAACATTGTCACCATCACTTATCTTGTGTCTGAAGGTTCCAATGCCAACGGCGCACGAGTATTCACTTTAGTTGGTGATATTGATGGTGAAGACCAAGTAGACATCACTATTATTCAACCCTCAGCTGGTGGAGCATCAAGAGAAAGCATTGATAGCATTCGTTTCAATGCACCTAAATTCAATGCTAACAGAAATCGAGCAGTCACAGCAGAAGATTACAGAACACTCATCAAGCAAAATTTCACAAAAGCCAGAGAAGTTACTGTGTGGGGCGGAGAAGAAAATGATCCTCCTGTATATGGATCCGTGTTCATCTCCATTGACCCAGTAACCAATGCTGTGTTAACTGATGCAGACAAAGATTTCATTAAAGAATCTATTCTACGTCCGCGTAGTGTAATGAGTATTAAACATGAATTTGTGGATCCAGAATATGTTTATCTTGGTATTGAAGGCATTGTGAATTACAATTCTAAGTTGACTAGTTTAAAGCCTTCAGATTTATCAGTTCTTGTGACAAATGAAATAGAAAACTATTTTGACACGGAATTGGGAACATTAGATAAAACATTTTTCTTATCTAAATTGACAGAAACAGTGAAAAACACTAACACATCTATTGTAAGTTCTGTGTTTAAACTTCGATTACAAAAAAGAATTCCTGTGGGTATTAGCACAACATCAGGATATTCCAAAGAGTTGAATTTCTTAACTGCCATAGATCCTGAAACATTTCGAAGCAGTAACTTTGTAACTAACATTAATGGATTGACATATCAAGGATATCTACAAGATTTCAGTGATGATGCTGTTGCCAATGATGATGGATATGGCACCATTAAATTCATTGAAGCACAAACTAGATTACCAATAGCCACAGTTGGAACAGTACATTACAATGCGGGATTGGTAACACTACAAAATGTCATTGTATCTGGGTATCTTGGTAACATCAATGAATTATATTTGTCAGTTCGTCCTCAACCATTATATCAAAACATTTCAAGTGCAGTAGTAAGAACATCAGATACCTCTGCGTTTGCCGTGGCAGCACTTCCATCACGAAACAGTATTTTAACATTAGATGATAGTCAAAGCAATTCAGTAGCTAACATTTCTGCTGGATTAACAATTTCTTGCCGTCCATTCACTGAAGTATAATGTCGATTAAGAGAAAGCTGCATCATTTAATTTCAGGACAAATTCCTGAATTTGTTCGGGTTGAATACCCGCAGTTTGTCACCTTCCTAGAACACTATTATAAGTTTCTAGAAAATCAAGGTGAAGTTCATGATGTATTGCTCAATAACATGGATTGGATGGACATTGATGAAACATTGGATGTGTTTATTCCATATTTCAGAAATCAATACACTTATGATATGCCAAGCGATACGGTTCTTGATAACCGTCGTTTGATAAAATACATCAATCAATACTATGAAGCCAAAGGTTCAGAAACATCCACGGAAATGTTTTTCCGTTTCATGTTCAATGATACAGCCACAGTAAAATATCCAGGTGATTATCTTCTTCGTGCTTCAGATGGTCGTTGGAGTAGAAAACGTTTCATCAAGGTAGATACTACTTTATTTCCAAATGAAAACATCTACGAACTGAAAGAAAAAGTCATCACGTTATATTATTTGGAATACATTGAAGGTGCTGGTAATTTTGCACGAACAGTTACTACACGATGCCTTGATGTCTATGAAACATCACGTCCCAACATCTATCAATTGCAAGTTGACATCAATCCCAACTATCAATTTCCAGATGACATTTCTGCTGACCTTACATTAGCACCAAGTTTAGGTTTCTACGACACTCACGTTTATGTACAATATGTTGGAGATGAAACCATTACGTATGGTACCATCTCTAAGCAGTTAACTTCTGTTTTAAGTGTTGATGAACCAGGTAGTAGATTCCGTCGTGACGATACCTACTTCGTTTCAGAAACAGGTCTAGAAGGGTTATATTTTGCTGGTGACTATACAGAAGTTACCGCTGGGTCTGCTGCTTACGCCTATGAACTACTGCAAAACAACGCCATTGTTCGTGTAGTTAAAACAGAAAACACATTTGCTGAACAATACTTCCTTGAAGATTACACACTGTTCGGTGATTATGCATCTGCTCCTACCCGTGGTAAAATTAAGTTGTTGTCCATCGTGGATAGCGGTGAGAAGTTCTTGGTTCGTAAGACAGGTGTGATTGAATCTGTCACCATCTTGGACGGTGGTTCTGGATATGCCGTGGGTGCCACAGCTGTGAATCTTGTGGGTGACGGTTCAGGTGCTGAATTCCGTGTGTTAGTGTCTGGTGGTAAAATCACACAAGTCACTGTGGTGAACGGTGGTTCCAACTACAGCACAGAAATCAATCCCTCCACAGGACTTCCTTTAACAACGCTGACCGCCTCGGGTTCAGGTACTGGAGCTGTGTTTGAAGTGAACATTTCCACCGGATATACTCCTGTGAAAACCTTCTCCGTGGACTTCAATAATGGTCGTTCAGGTTCTTCAACTGCCGCCATCACGTTTGCCACAGGTCACATCTATCATGCACCTGGTGAATATGTTGATAATGCCGGCTTCTTGTCAGACATCATCACACTTCAAGACAATGATTATTATCAACCATATTCTTATGTCATTGAAACCACAGAACAATTATCCAACTGGAAGAGCACATATTTAAAGAGCTCACATCCTGCGGGCTTCAAGATGTTCTCCAATTTGTTGTTGACTGGTAACCTTACACCAGAAGAAATCACAGTGGATGATGATTTCAATCAAGTGGACATTGAAGATTTGCCATATCGTGAATTGGAAGAAACAGTTACAGTATCAGAAGTGGTGGCCAAAGCCATCAGTCGCCCCGTAACCACAGACACGGTATCTGTATCTGATGTAGCACAAGTAGCTATTGTATATCTTGAAACTCCTTCAGACACCGTATCCACAACAGATGTGTTGACAATGGATACAAGTCTTGGTGCAACTGATGTTGTGACAACAGGTGATGTGTTAGCACAAGATGTGGAAAAACCATTAAGTGATAGCACCACGGTAACGGATGAAGCAATTCTTGGTGTAACCATAGCACTTACCGATAGTTTAACCATCACTGATAGTTTGTTCCAAGATTTTGACCAACAAAATGACGTAACATCTGATTTACAAGAAGATGTGTCTACAGTTGATGTCACATCATTTGCTGTAGAAAAATCTTTATCTGACACATTCACGACAACAGATGATACAGTACTAGAAACAGAAAACGCATACGTTGATTCAGTTTCAACATCACACGTTACAACATTTGTGACTGACATGGTATTCACAGATACTATTACATTGTCTGATACTACCAATGTAAACTTCAATCAACAAAATGACGCAACATCAGATTTACAAGAAGATGTGGGTGTCGTAGATAACATTGCATTAAATACTGAATATGTGTTTACTGATACACAATCCATTACTGATAATGTAAATACAATAAACACAGAACTTGAAAAATCTGATAGTATTATTACAACCGATGTTCTTACAAAAAACATTGAATACACATTATCTGATTCACAAAATTTCATTGACAACTTATCAGTAGAAACCACAATTGCTTTGTCAGATAGTGTTTCATCTTCAGATAGTTTAGATGTGTTGATTGTAATTCCAGTGGAATTGTCTGATAGTGTTAACATCACAGAAACAGTTACAAAAGATAAGGATTTCTCATTCTCAGAACAACTTTCATTAAATACTGTTACAGAAATTGAATTCCTACAAACACATGATGACACCAGTGAATTGTCTGAAAATCTTCCACTTGTAGATGTGGTATCATTAAGTGTAAACAATACTGCAACTGATAGTATAAGTACTTCTGAAACATTTGTGAAAGAAATTACACTTGGACTCTCAGATACGTTCACACTTGTTGATGATATAGCAACAGATTTCACACAACTTAATGACGCAAGCAGTGATTTAGTGGAAGAAATCACATTGTCAGACGCAACAGCATTTGACATTGATTACCTAATTCCAACAGACACGGTAACTGTCTCTGACGCCAATGTTCTAGAACCACAAAAGAATGTTTCTGACTCACAAACTGTAACGGATGCGGGTGGAACCATCTGGGTAGATAGTTATTTCGTGAACGGTAGATTCTCTGCATCACCGTATGTGGCAGGAGATTATGTTGGAACTGGATATAGTTTATAAATTTTGTATAAATACTAGTATTGATTAGTAGTTTTTCAACAACCAAAACAACCAGAGGAAAAAATGGAAGAATTAATCAAAGCAACCGGTAAGGTTAAGATTGTTGTTCACGATGAAAATGGTGTCGTGAAAGAAGAACGTAACATCGACAATCTTGTAGTTACTGTAGGTAAGGCCTACATCACATCACGTATGATTGGCACATCATCAGGCGTAATGTCACACATGGAAGTGGGTACTGACAATACTTCAGCATCAGCTGGACAAACTGCACTTATTGCTGCTGTATCAGGTTCACGTACAGGTTTGACATCTTCAACACAAACCACATCATCAAGCAGCAACGACTCAGTACAATATGTTTGCACATTCCCTGCAGGCACAGGTACTGGCGCTCTTGTAGAAGCAGGTATCTTCAATGCTTCATCATCAGGTACCATGTTGTGCCGCACTGTGTTCTCAGTAGTGAACAAGGGTGCATCTGACGCTATGACCATTACTTGGACTGTCACACTTTCATAATTAAAAACTAATGCCAGCTTTATTGCCGATTAGGTTCCGGACGGAACTAGCACGCAGTTTTCACCGAGATATTGTAAATACATTGAATGTTCCTAGTGGAGAGTTGAACACTCTGAACACACTAGATACTACAATGTACACCTATTCGGCAACAGCTGGTGACACCACTTTCTCTGGGGAAGATGTCAAGGGTAAAACTTTGGCATACACCCCAGGCAGAGTGGAAGTATACATTGATGGTGATAAAATCTTAACAGACGATTACATTGCCACCAATGGAACTAGCATTGAATTTCTAACTCCCATTGGTGAAGAAGTTACAACATTGACCATTCGTGGTATTGAATTTGCTGATACAGCAATCAACACCAGTCAAGACACCATCACTTATGTTGACCATGGATTCAATGAAGGTGACCAAGTGTTATATTTTGAAAATGGTGCTACAACTGGCATTACCAACATGGTGAATGCTGTATCCTACTATGTGATTTTCATTGATGAAGATACCATTAAGTTGGCTACTAGTAGAGCCTATGCCATTGCATCATCTCCTACTGCCATTAACCTAGATGGGTCTCCATCAGGGTCAGCATTTCAGTTGGTATTGATGGAAGAATATATTGACGGTGCAGCTGTAGATACACAACTGGTGAATTTACATGGCATCACAGTACCTACCACAGGTGTTGATACTGGTACTGAAACCATCACATCATTGAATCATGGATTATCTAATGGTGAAATTGTTACCTATTATTCCAATGGTGGTACCACCCTTGGAGGGTTAACCAACAACAGTGAATACTATGTTGTGAATGCCACAACAGATACATTTAAATTGTCATTGACATCCGGCGGATCGGCAATCAATTTTACTGGAACAGGAAATAGTAATCAAGCATTTTTGCGTATTGACAACACCTTCTATCTTGCCTCACACGGATTTGTGACCGGTCAAGAAGTTATCTTTACTGAAGATGGAGGAAGTATCTCCACATTAACTGATGCCACAAACTATTTCATCATCAAGGTGACCAACAACACCATTAAGCTAGCTACAACATTGGCTAACGCTCAAGCAGGAACAGCCATCAACATCAAGCCCTCATTTGACATCGGTGACATGATTCTAACAGGTCCATTGGATCAAACAGTCACCATCAACACCTTTACATTAACAAATTATCCAAATCCTCATGATTATTTCTATGTGTTTCTATCACGACCAACGGAATGGGCCAATGAACCCACACCGCCAACTCCTGTAGATGCACGTTCAGATGATTCTTCCATTAAACGGAACATTTTAGGTGTAAAGAAAGTTAATCCAAGTGATGTCACATTGTTGGCTAGAAGAATTGATTGGACAACAGCTACCGTGTATGACCAATATGATGATACAATAGATATGTCTGATTTAGATTTCTATGTATTCAATTCCGACAATTTCCGAGTATATAAGTGTTTAAGTAACAATAATGGAAATCCATCCACTGTGAAACCAAGTTTCTCAGAAGTTGGTCCCAAGACGCTATCAGATGGATACATCTGGCAATTGTTGTACGAAGTACCAGCTGCTGACCGTGTGAAATTTTTAACTGCTGATTATGTTCCTGTGAAGTTCTATGGTACATCTACACGATTTGACCATAACGGTACCATTAGTGAAATCATTTTGGAAGACCAAGGATCAGGTTACACAACGACACCATCTGTCATCATTGTGGGTGATGGTGTAGGAGCTGAAGCATCTGCTGTAGTTGGTAGTGGTTTAGTTACTGAATTGAATTTAACCAACGGCGGTTCTGGATATAGTTTTGCTTTCGTATTGATTCTTGGGGGAGGAGGAACAGGTGCCTCAGGTTCTGTCACCATTGAAACAACAGACCTTCCCAACATCATCAATCAAAACGTGGCAGGGTATGCCGTTGCCACTAACGGACAAATTGATTTCATTGAAATTGTAGATGGGGGCACTGGATATGTGAACGCCACAACCACTGTGAACATTAATGGAGATGGTGAAGGTGCTGCTGCTGAACTTACAGTTGTAGATGGTGAAATCACTGCTGTCACTATTACTGACCGAGGCACTGGGTACACGTTTGCTGATTTGACAATTAATGGAGATGGAACAAACGGAGAACTTCGAGCTGTCATTTCTCCACAAGGTGGCCATGGTTCCAATATTCCACAAGAATTGTTTGCTACAACACTAGGTATCGCAGTAAACATTGAAGATTTCCAAGAAGATTTCTTTTTGGAAAATGATTTTCGTCAATATGGAATAATCAAGAATATTAAAACGTTCGACAATGAAACATTGTTCTCTGCCAACACAGGTAACGGATGTTTTGTTTTAACTGTCCCAGATGCATCACAATACAATCTTGATGATATTGTAACAACTGACAGTAATGGAAAATATTTGGTTGCCTATGTCAATGAATCTGATAGCGTTATCTATCTGCTACCTGTGATAAATAATATCACAGAAGAATCAGTATTAGAAAACACCACTACAGGTACATCTGGTCTTACCATCACATCGTTGACACAGCCAGAAATTTCTCAAAGAACAGGTGAAGTTATTTACTATAACAACATCGCTCCTCTTGTTCGACAACTTGAACAAACTGAAACATTTAAATTGTATATCAACTTCTAATAACACATGGCCACTAAGCTAAATCTCAACACCTATCCATATTATGATGATTTTGATTTGGACAAAAACTTTCACAGAGTTTTGTTCAAGCCTGGTTTTGCTGTACAAGCTCGTGAACTAACACAATTACAAACCATCCTTCAAGACCAAATTAAACGATTTGGCGATAACATCTTCAAGGAAGGTTCTGTTATTTCTGGTTGCCCAGAATCCACAAATTTTGGTGTTGATGTTATTAAAATTTTAGATACAGATACAGCTGGTCAAGAAATCACTGATGCGGCTTTACTAGCATTGGAAGGAAAAATTCTAGTAGGTGCCAACGACAATGTGAAAGCTGTTGTGAAGAAAGTTGCTACTGGTAGTGAAACAACCACATTTAAAGCAGTGTTTCTACAATACATTTCACAAGGTGATTCAGGAACCACTGAAACATTTGTTGCTGATGAAGTATTGACACAAGATGATGATGAAAACGTAACAGTGATTATTGCAGATGCATCACAAACACCAGTCACAAAAGGTTCTTTATTTTCTGTAGGTGACGGTGTGGTGTATGCCAACGGTTACTTCATTCGTCACTACACACAAACCATTGTACTAGAAAAATACAGTGATACGCCAAGCAAAAAAGTAGGATTTCTAGTATCTGAAGAAGTCATCACATCTGATGATGATGAAACATTATTGGACCCTGCACAAGGTGCCTTCAACTATACAGCTCCAGGTGCTGACCGTTTTAAATTATCTACAACACTTGTAGCTTATCCTATCAATGAAACGGTGGAAGGATTCTTTGTACTCTACGAAGTAAGTGCTGGTGCTATCAGTCGTAGATATGATAGAACACAATACGCTGAATTAAATAAAACTTTGGCACGTAGAACCTATGATGAATCAGGTGATTATGTTGTACGTCCATTCAACTATCATATTCGTGAACACTTGGTAGATGATGACACAGATGGTGTTTATACAACAGTGCAAGGTGGCGACAATGGAAAACTCGCTCTTGGTGTAGAACCAGGAAAGGCATATGTTCGTGGATTTGAATATGAATTGTTTGCCACAAAATATCTTGATGTCGTAAAGCCTACAGACACCAATGAAAGAACCGCTATTCGTTTATCTACTGCATATGGAAATTATTTGATTGTAGATGAAATGTGCGGCAACATTCCTTCTAATGGTTCATTGGTATCATTACGTGGCGCCGCAGCAGGAGCAGTAACAGCAGGTACTTATTCATCAACATCAGCTCCTGGTTCACAAATAGGTACTGCTCGTATTGCCACTGTAGAATATATTTCAGGAACATCTGGTGCTGCTTCTGCTCGTTATCGTGTATATCTTTATGATATTGAAATGACAGGGGGTAGTGTAAGTGATATTCAAGGCATCTATTTTGACAACGCTTCAAAAGATTTTCATGCAGACGTAGCTGATACACCTGCTGTATTGAAAGAAAGTTCATTTTCACCTTACATTATTCCCACCACCTACGATTACGTTAAAACATTACAACCTAACACGTTAGACAACTCATTTGTCTACAGAAAACATTTCACTTCTGTAGCAGTGGCAGCTAACGGTTCTGCTTCTGTTAGCGTGTCAGGTGATGAAAATTTTGCATTCACCACATCAACTAATGCAACAATTCTAACAGAATTCATTGTCATTGCTGAAACTACCATTAGTACAGGCAGCACCATTTACACAGCTGGACAAGTTATCAACATGGTTGGTGCTAATGCAACTGTTACACCGGGCACCAACACCATTAACTTCAACATCTATACTCCAGGTAGTTTAACTGGAAGTCCTACTGTGTCTGTGTTGGCTTCTGTTTCTCGGTCTGATGTTACCCCTCGTACAAAAACATTGAACACCGACCGTTATGTTCGTATTCAAACAACCAAGAAGTTGGGATATGTAAGTTCTGGTACCTACTTAACAGCAACAGCATCTACGGGAAGTGCAAATATTGCTTTCTCATATAATGCTTCTGTAGCCATTACATCTGAAGACTGTCCAGCTGGTAGTAAAATTTACACTAGCGCCAATGTGTTGCTTGGTACTGTTTCTTCTGTAACAGCAAGAAATGATGGAACATCTACTGGACCTATTGTGGTGTTAACTGGCAATTCAGCTGCAAATATCACCACAACTAGCTCCACACCATTGCGTGTTGTTCATCCTAATTGGGATGTAGTAGCCAAGAGATTCACAACATCCGCTTCACTTGGATTATACGACATTTACGCTGTGGATTATGTGAAGGCCGGTGATGTGGAAACAAGTTGGGCCACTATCAACACTTCAGGCGATGATTACACCGGACAATTTAAAATTAAAAATGGACAAACAGACAGTCACTACAATCTAGGAACCATTGATGGAGGCTTCCTAGAAGAACGTAGATATGTTGTTCGAGTAGACCATTTTGTTCATAACGCTGGTGCCTTTTTCAATGTGAATTCATATCCATTGCCTGCACAAGGCAGTAGTCCAACATCTACACAAATAGATTGGCACAAGATGCCTGTATACATGGCATCAAATGGTAAGAAATATGAAATGCGTGATTGTGTGGATTTTCGTGTCACTGTAGCCAACGTGGCAACATCCACAACCACATTGACATCTTCCAACATCAATCCTATAGGATATACAGCATCCACCAAGGCATACACAGGATTTACACCGTTCTATATCCCCCACCCACAAGAAGAATTCATCACTGATATTGAGTGGAATCTTCCCCGTGTGGACAGAGTGGTGTTGGACGCAGATGGCAACTTCACTGTGGTTCAAGGATTGGCATCTGAAAATCCATTAACACCTAAGTTGCCAAGCAATTGCATGGACCTAGGTGTGTTACAACTTCCTCCATTCCCTGCTCTTTCTCCAAAGGCGGCAAAATTGGCTGGACGTCCTGTGAATGCATCTAGCTTTAGCAAAGCAGATTTACAACGCCGTTACACCATGGCAGATATTGGTGTCATTGAAAAACGTTTGGGTTCATTGGAAGAATTCACAAAACTTTCTTTCCTAGAACAAAAGACCATCAATGCCTTGATATATAATGATACAGGTGAAGAAAGATTCAAGAATGGTGTTCTAGTAGATTCATTTGATAGAGCTGAAAAAATCAACTTGAACAATGAAACCAATGATTGTTTAATTTATCAAGGTGTGCTTTCCCCTCGCCTAGATGCCGACCCAATTGATTTAGAAGTGTCTAGCACCAGCAGTGTATTGTTAGCTCCAACAGACGCCAAGATTGTTGTTCGTCAAACTGTAGGTGCCACCAATTTCGGTATTGGTGAAACTGTAAGCCAGGCCACTTCAGGTGCAACCGGTGAAGTTGAACATCGTGTAGAAATTGCACGTGGTGGAAATTACAAGTGGGTTCGTTTATATCTTGTGAATTGCACAGGTACTTTCGTAGCCAACACAGCCTACACAGTAACCGGTACTACAACTAGCACCACAGGATTAATCACATACACAGGCATCACAACAGCCATTCTTGCTGCTGATTTCCGACCAGACTTGGTGAATTATCCTGCTGATGGTGAAATTGCAACATTACCTTATGAACACGTGGTATTCACAGAAAATCCTTATGCTTCTGAATCAGTATCCGTAACTAACAATGTTGTGTATGGATATGAAGGTAGCATTGGTTTAATTCCTGCTGAAGATATCTGGTATGAACACAGAACACAACCACAAATCATCAATCACTACAACACTGAAGTCATCATCAAGGAAGTTGAAAAACAAGTAGAAGTGATTCGTGAAGTTGAAAAAATTGTTGAAGTTTCTATTCCAATGCCAGTTATCGTAGAACAAGTAGCTCCTCCACCACCTCCGCCACCTCCAGTCAAGAAAGAAAAACCTGTGGTTCCTGTATTCGTGGAACAAAATTGGAACTTGAAGCCCATCAAGATTGATAGTGTGGGTGGCGCTCTAGGAGTACCAGCCATCATCTCAGTGACACCCACCATCATTGATGAAGGATTCCCAGTGTTCTTGCCATTGGATTCTCCAGCACCACCTGAAGAAACACCACCTGTGTATGGAGGAGGCGGCGGCGGTGCAACTGGACGTGACCCGGCTTCAATATACGGTGGTGGCGGCATGACATGGAAGGGTGGTGAAATAGAACCAATCTCGTCATTTGGTTTCCAAGACGTTAACGCAATTTAATTAGGAATTATTATGTCCATTAATCCACCAAATTTACAAGCACCTGCTGATGAACCACTAAGCTATATGCGTAGTGCCACAGTGAACTTCAATGCCAAAGGATTGAAGCCCAACACTCGGGTGTATCCTTTCTTTGACGGACAACTTGTTACCGACCATTGTCGTGACATTGATGCCACAGTATTTGGAGGAAATCTTGTAACTGATAACAACGGTGAAATATCTGGTGTATTTCGTATTCCTGCTGAAACATTTAAGACAGGAACTCGTCTGTTCACATTGATTAATCATCCTTCAGATCCTACTGCTCAAACCGATTGCGTGGCTATAACATCCTATACATCTAAGGGTGCCATCACTTATGATACAGGAAAAATAGGATCCACACGTGCACCTAACATCACATTTGCACGGTCAACATCACCTAGAGAATTATCTGTAGAACGTACAGTAACAGTAAATCCATCTACAACATCATTCAAAGATCCAGTTGCTCAAACCTTCTTCGTGTCTGGGCAAAACAACGGTATCTTCATCACCAAGATTGATGTGTTCTTCAAGACAAAGCCTTCTGTGGCCAATGTACCCATTACATTACAAATTCGAACCACAACCAATGGAAATCCTGGAACAGAAATTCTTCCCTTTAGTACAGTAACATTATATCCTAAAGATGTGAATGTGTCCTCTGATGCTGAGGCACCAACACAATTTACATTTGAATCTCCTGTGTATTTGAAGAACAATGAAGAATATGCCGTAGTTCTATTGCCAGCAGGTGGTCGTGAAGGATATGAAATTTGGACAGCAGTTCTTGGACAAAACAAAATTGGTACAGAAGAAAAAATTGACAAACAACCCGCTGCTGGTCGGTTGTACATTTCAAGCAACAGCGTGAATTGGACCGTATCAGAATCAGCAGATATGAAGTTCACCGTGTATCGTGCCAACTTCAATGTATCAAGTGGAACATTGATTTTAAAGAACAAGAAGATTGATTATCTTGGTATTTCTTCCAACTCAACTGAAGTATTAGTAGGAGATACTCTTACTGGTGTAACTAGCAGTGCAATAGGAACTGTTTTAAACTTTGACCGCTACAACAAAGTGGCTCATGTGGAAATTGTTTCTGGAACATTTAGTGATGGTGAAACTGTAACAATCAAGAGAACATCAACGGCATCAAGCTCGGGTACTGCCATCATTTCATTGGAACCATATGAAGATAATGTAGAAGGAAAACTTCTACATCGTTTGGCACCTGGCATCTCATACATTGAGTACAATGATTCAGCTGTATCATTTGAACATAAAATCTACAATTCATCTGAAGTGGATCCAGTATCATATACACCCATGAAGAAAGAAGGTGTCTTTACATTGGGTGAAGAAAAAACTGTGTACTCACATTCATATGAAACATTGGCTGGAGGATTGAACATCACTGACCCCACAGAAGGTTCTGTGATGGTGAAAGTGAATTTCTCAACCAGCAACTCCAACATTTCACCTGTTGTTGACATCACGAAGTCACAAATTGTAGGTTATGAAAATGTGATTCGTAGCACTAGAAGAACATTGTCTGGTACATCAACATTTAGCACTGGTAGTACAACTGTCACAGGTAAAACTTCTGGCGATGAAACCGCCTTTATTGACCAAGTAATTCCAGGCGCTGTGCTTCGTAACTCTGAAGGCAAAGTTATAGGTGTAGTGCGTGCAGTCACAGCCCGTGATAGTATCACATTGACAGCTAATGCTGCTGTTTCTGGAACTGATGACATCATCACAGTAGATTATGAAGCAGCTGATGTGAAGGGAAATGCAAAATATCACACACGTTTCGTCTCACTTCCAACAGGCGCTGAAGCAGATGATTTAATGGTGTTCTTGGATGCCGATATTCCAGCTGGTACTGATGTAATTGTGTATGGAAAACTTCTAGGTGTAGGTGATACCACGGAACCTAAGAATCGTCCTTGGACACAAATGATTAAAAGTGCAGCCAGCAACAGTCTAGGAGCAGGTGAATTGGTATATAAGTTTGACAAAAATGGTCATGATGAAGGCACTGTGGTGGGTGGATTGAATAGTTCAGGTGTGTTTGAATATGTGGCTAACGGTTCAACCTTCACTCAATTCCATGTGTTTGCAGTGAAGATTGTGATGACCAGTGTAGATTCCTACTATATTCCAACAATAAACAGTATGCGTGCTTTGGCACTTATGGCATAATCTCATGGATGAAACGAAAATTCAACGTGACAAGTCTAGCTCTGCTGTAGTAAACACTGACTTTGAAGGGTTGGCAGCATATAAAGCCAGAAGATACAGTAAAGACAAAATGAAAGAACTTGAAACTGATATAAATAGTGTAAAACAAGAATTAACAGATATTAAAAATATGCTACAACTCTTAATTGCAAATAGAGGATAACGATGTCCACATTAACCTTAAGAAACGTAAAAGGTACACCACTAACAAATACTGAAGTTGATGATAACTTTAGTAATTTGAATACCGATAAATTGGAGAAAGATGGTAGTAACTCCATGACCGGTAAACTTACAACTGTTACTAGTAGTTCTTCAACTGCTAGTATTCGTGTTGTAGCTGGTAGTGCCGACCCCACATCACCTGTTTCTGGCGACGTTTGGAATAACGCTGGTGACTTCAAGTTCTATACAGGTTCAGCAACACGCGTTCTAACAACATTGGACGGTGCACAAACACTCACCAACAAAACGTTAGATGCTGCCATCGTTACCAATGGTTTGTATTTTGAAGGTGCAACGGCTGATGCCTTTGAAACATTACTAACAGTTGTTGACCCAACAGCAGATAGAACCATCACCATCCCTGATGCCACAACCACGATGGTTGGTACTGATGTATCACAAACACTTACCAACAAGACCATCAATCTATCCAATAATACATTGGTTGCCACATCTGCACAAATGTTGGCTGCCATGACTGATGAAACAGGTACAGGCTCACTTGTGTTTGCCGATACACCAACATTAACAACACCTGTCATTGCAGAAATTGATGCCACTGCTGATTTTACAATTGACGCAGGCGCAGACATCAATCTTGATGCTGACGGTGGCGACATCATCTTGAAGGATGGTGGTACTGAATTTGGACGGTTAGTAAACAACTCAGGTCAACTTCGTATTGCCAGCAGCTCATCCAATACAGCCGCCATCAATTTAACAGGTGCAGAAGTTGCATTAGTAGGTGATTTAACCATCGGTGGTAATGACATCAAGTCCTCAGGTGGTACCACAGCAATCTCATTGAACACAGCTGATGTTACTGTAGCCGGTGATTTACAAGTTAGTGGTAATGATATTAAATCATCAACAGGCTCTGTTGCCATCTCTCTGTCAAATACCGATGTAACAATTGCTGGCAATTTAACTGTTAATGGTACAACAACCACGGTGAACAGCACCACACTTGACGTGGATGATGTGAACATCACTCTTGCCAAGGGTAATTCCACAAACGCAGGTGCTGATGGTGCAGGTATCACCGTTGAAGCCACAACAGCAACCAACAAGACATTTACATATAGTAACGGTAATGATTCATGGTCAAGTTCAGAACATATGAATCTTGCAGCCGGTAAACAATATCGTATCGGTAATTCACAAATTGCTGCATCCAATTTGAGCAACGGCACCACAGGTTCAGGAAGTGTTGTTCTTTCGACAAGTCCTTCTTTAACAACACCAGCACTTGGCACACCATCAAGTGGTACATTGACCAATTGCACAGGACTTCCAAACGGTGGTCTTGTAAATAGCTCAATCACTGTGACAGCAGGTACTGGTATGTCAGGTGGTGGTTCTGTTGCTCTTGGTAGTTCAGTAACATTAACTAACGCTGGTGTAACTTCTGCAGTAGCAGGCACAGGTGTGTCAGTTAGTGCAGGCACAGGCGCAGTCACCTTCTCAATTGGTCAAGCTGTTGCCACAGGTTCCAACGTACAATTCAATTCATTAGGTATTGGAACTGCAGCATCTGGCACTGCCGGTGAAATCAGAGCTACCAATGAAATCACAGCCTACTACTCAGATGCTCGCCTAAAGAATTTCCATGGCACCATTGATAACGCTTTGGAAAAGGTGACATCATTGAATGGCTACTACTTCACTGAAAATGAATTAGCCAAGTCACTTGGTTACAATAATGATGCCGTACAACTCGGTTTGAGTGCACAAGAAGTTCAAGCTGTGTTCCCACAAGCCGTGGCACCAGCACCAATTGATGACCAATATTTGGCTGTGAAGTATGAAAAGTTAGTACCCGTGCTCGTGGAAGCCATCAAGGCCCTAAAGCTGGAGCTAGATGAAGTAAAGAAGAATTGCAACTGTAATAAATAATTTTAGGCCTTTAGGGGAGTAGACAATGGGTGTAATTCCAAATACCGGGTCGGCAATTGCGATGGGGCGTGTGCGTAATGCATACGGACTTAGTGGTGCCGCCCGACTACGTGCTGACTTGGCCGCCGCGGTAAATAGCAATCTACTAGGAAGTACCAGTCTTTCATTAACCGGACAAATTCGACTATCCATTGACTTTGGTGGTCGCCAAACACCGAGCACATATTAAGACTTGACAATTTTGTAGTACCTATATAAATTTCTTTATACTATTTTTTTGTGGAGTGATTATGTCCGACATTACGTTAGATACATTAATTAACGCTATCAATGATAACCCATCGGAATACGAAGAACGCTATGTCCGATGGGTTTCCATTGGGTATGATAAAAAAAGGTTAGCTGAACTACTATACGAGCTAAAGTACCTAAAAGAAAAAAATGATTGGCCCGAAAGAATTGCCTTTTTGGAAGATGTATTGGCTCAACATGACCCTGAACATCTTTTAAATCTTTTAAACAACGACCCACAAACGGTTCGTTTCGCCATGGTGGAAAAATGGGCTCGCCAGGCCGCTATGGAAATTTTAATTTTCGACAAATACAGCATCGAAACTTTAAACACAGTCACACAATTTCCACTAGCTGATTATCAATTGTTTGTGAAGCGTGTACTTGAAATCACAACGATGATTCAGGACATCACCACACAATCTAGCTCTCTGGCAGCTGGAGTTGCTGGTGTATGAAGAACATCTATGATTTAAGCATTTGGAAAACACGGCCAACTAAACTTGCCATTTTGATTCCTTGCAAGGAGTCCATGTATAGTTTGTTTACATCTGCATTAGTTGAGTTGGTGAAAACTACAACCATGGCAGGTATTGATGTTCATGTGTTGTATGACCAAAGCACCATTCTTCTTGCACAACGTGAACGTTTGGCAAAACAAGCCTTGAAGATTCGCTCGGATTATGCTCTTTGGTTGGATTCAGATATGTTGTTTCCTAGCACCACTGCCATGCGATTAATGGGACATAACGTAGATATCGTATGTTCAAATTACATGAAACGGTCAGTCCCACTCCAAACAGTTGCCTATCCTGAACGAGGTAACTGGGATAATTGGTTACCGTTGGAAGGAGACCAAGAACTAAAAGAAGTGGAAGGTGTGGGTATGGGATGTATGATGATGAAAACGGAAGTGTTGAAAAACATTGAACCTCCATATTTCAACTTTGAATATTATGATGGAGATTGGCACGGAGAAGATTTCTACTTTCAACAAAAACTTCGAGATGCTGGCCATAAGATTTTGATTGACATGAATTTAAGTTTCCAAGTGAAGCATATTGGACAATGGGCATTCGGAGCAAATCTTGGTGTGAATGAAGAAAAACGTGTAGACAATGAAGTGAAGAAGATAACCAAATTAAAAAAGGTGAAGAAGCATGCTGAATAATGAAACATGGTTGGCTCATAGTGATTTGTTTAAACACCACTGGATTGTAGAAACAAAACATTGGGTTCGTAGTTTAGGATGGTTCACTGATTTCATACAAACTGTGAAGGATGCAGATGGATGGGCTCAAGCCGGTGACAAAGAGCTAACAGCGTTCGATTATGTTGATATCATTGATGCCAAAGGCTCTGAAAGAAAATTATACAGATGCTCCAACGGTATTACATGGGAACATATCTCTGGTCCTGTAGTATTTGTGGTTCGTAAGGATGCTGAACAAGTGTTTATTGCGGGCTGGGCCGGAGAAAAGAAAGTCATTGAAAAGATGAAGAAAGAAAGTGATGATCCGTGGGAATGGTCTGACAAAATGATTATTGAAGTGGACCCTATCGTGGCACTACACACCTTAAAGGTTCGAAGAACTGCCAAGAAGGATCAAGTTCCAGTGTTTTTTGTAAGTAACGGAGAGAACAATGCTGATGAGAATTGGAAGCATTTGGTGAAATTATGCCCACGTGCTGTTCGTATTGATGGCATTGATGGACGTAGAAAAATGTTTCATCGGTGTGTAGACTTGGCAGGAGAAGCTACACAATTCTTTGTTGTAACAGGTAAAAATTACATCACAGATGCTTCTGTATTTGATTATCCCGTGGAAACCATTTCTGACGCACATATCATTTTCCATGCAAAAAACATGAGTAATAGATTACAATATGGTCACATGGGTGTGGTGTGTTACAACAGCAATCTAGTGTTAAATACACCAGAAGATTTCGGTTTAGATTTCACTCAATACAGCAAGACCATCACTGTGCCAAGAACAGTAAGTGAAGCTGTGTTTGCCACATCTGAATATGAGGCCTGGAGAACAGCATTTCGTGAAACAGTGAAGTTAACCGTGACCTATGGTGATGATGCCCACTTATGGTTGGATCGTTGGCTGTCATTTGCTGAAGGGCAATATTCTGATTGGGTATTAAAGGGAGCAAAAGAAGGACATGAGTATGCTGAACAACATCGTGATAATAAAGAAACATTGAAAAACACGGTGGATTGGAACTGGTTACACACATATTTTGAAGAAAATCACGGTCCACAATAGAACAATTATAAATAACTGTAGTAATCACCTATGAACGAGAATGTCCATGGCTACAGTTAAAAACTTGGTGATTGACCAAGGAACAACATTTTCTTTGGATATCACAGTTTCCGATGCTAACGGAAATGAGATTGATTTAGCTGGTTACACACTCAGAGCACAACTACGAAAAAGTTACGGAGCCACAAGCTACACAGCTTTCACCGTAGAAGCTGCTGATGATACCACAACAGGTGTATTGACAATTTCTTTAACAGATACACAAACATCAGCATTGAAAGCTGGTCGGTATGTTTATGATGTGGAAATTGTCGCACCTGTTGCTGATGGTAGCACAGTCACCCGAGTATTAGAGGGTATCATCACGGTAACACCTGAGGTAACACGATAATGGCATTAAAGGTAACAACATCTGCACAACCCAATATTAATACAACAGTTCGGAAGGTTAATATTCCTTCTGTTAATCTTGAACAATTGAAAAATGTGGATTCAGCTGATTTAGAGGATGGCTATACTTTGGTATATGATGCTACAACAGAAAAATGGGTAGCGCAAGCAGCAACAACCAATGTTGGTAACATAGACGGTGGAACATTCTAACTAACAAAGTATAAACTCAAATCAGGAGTGCAGTAAATGACAGTAATTCAAATTAAGCGGTCAACAGGTTCTACCGCTCCAACAACCAGCGACCTTGCTGAAGGTGAATTGGCATATGCCGAAGACCGCACTGGTAGTGGTGCCAATGCCATTCTTTACATTGAATCAGTAGCTTCAGATGGCACCACGGCAGTAATTGACAAGATTGGTGGTAAATATTACACTAATACTGTTGACAGTTTCTTGGATCCACGTGATGGTACCGTGGGTGATGCTGTTGTTCTAAAAGATGCAGACGGTTCTAACACCGTTACATTGAAGGCAGCAGCAACAATTGCATCCAACGTAGCCTTCACACTTCCTGCTGCTGACGGTTCTGCAGGACAAATCTTAACCACAAACGGTTCAGGTGTTCTATCATTTGCGGCACCTGCTTCATCATCATTAACATTGGCTGGTGATACTGGTACTGACACATTCAGCACTGGTCAAACATTAACATTCACCGGCGGTGAAGGTATTGATACTGCAGTTACAGACAACACAGTAACAATTTCAGCAGAAGATGCATCTGATACTAACAAGGGTGTTGCATCTTTCAATTCAACTAATTTTACAGTAACAACAGGTAATGTTGTCATCAACTCAGTACAAGGTACTAAGGTTGATATCACAGGTACAGGTTCTGTTTTAACTCTTGCTGATGATGATGAATTTCTAGTATATGACGCATCAGTACCTGCCAACAAGAAAATCACAGCTGAAAATGTAGCTGATTATGTGTATGCAGGTTTTTCAGGTGACATCACTGTAACTGAAGCAGGTGTGGTTTCCATCTCTGCAAATTCTGTTGCTCTAGGTACAGACACAACAGGTAATTATGTTGCTACTGTTGCAGGCACTGCTAATCAAATTTCAGTATCCGGTTCAGGTTCAGAAACAGCAGCAGTCACTATTGCCTTAACAAATGATGTGGCTTTAGTTGGTGATTTGACTGTTGGTGGTAATGATATCAAGATGTCAGGTGGCACAACTGCCATTACTTTCTCAGGCTCAGGTGACGTTGAAATTGCCGGAGATTTGAAAGTTGGAGGTAATGACATCAAGACTGCCAATGGAGCAACTGCTTTAACACTTACTGATTCAACAGGTGATGTTGAAGTTAAGGGTGATTTGACTGTTACAGGTAATGACATTAAATCATCATCAGGCACAACTGCTTTAACACTTGATGGTGCCAATGTGACTGTTGCAGGTAATTTAACAGTTAACGGTTCATCAACCATTGTTAACTCAACAACAGTTTCTATTGATGACGTAATCTTGAAGTTGGCTGATGGTAACACAGGTAACTCAGTTGACTCAGGTGTATACTCTGAATATGTTGAAACAGCAACCACAAAATATGCTGGTTGGTTCCGTGATGCTTCAGATAGCAATATCTTCAAGTTCTTCGTAGGTTTACAATCAGAACCTTCAACCACAGTGAACACAGGTGGTACCGGTTATGGTGTAGGTACTATTCTTGCCAACTTGACAGGTGGTACCATCTCATCATTAGCCACAGATTTGGCAGTGGCAGATGGTGGTACAGGTGCTTCAACATTCACAACAAACGGTGTGTTGTATGGTAACGGAACAAGTGCCATCCAAGCCACAGCAGCAGGTACCAACGGATACTTCTTGTATTCCAACTCAGGCACACCTGCTTGGACAAACGTGATTGACGGTGGAACATACTAATAAATAATTGAGATTACATCATGGATTCACAGAAGTTTTTAAACAAGTATATACAAACTTTGGCCGAGCAAGTTAAGACATTAACAATGGAAAAAACCATGTTAGCGACTCAACTTGCTATGGCCCAAGAAGAACTACAAGAATTAAAAAATCAAGCAATACAACCGAAACCAGAAGAAAATAACGGTCAATGGCAGTCATAATTAAACCTAAAAGAAGTGAAGTTGGTAGTGCAGTGCCTACAACAAGTGACCTTGTTGTAGGTGAAATGGCAGTCAACACCGCAGACAAGATAATCTATCTTCGTAATTCTAGTGATGTCATCGTACCAATTGCAAATTATGCTGATATCCCTACCAATCTTGAGGATCAAATTGACGCATTGGAAGCAGCAGTTGCTGCCATTGTGTTTCCTACAGGTGATTACGGTAATTTAACAACTGCAGGTGTAGATGCATTTGGACAATCCATTGACAGAACATTTGACTGCTTAACTGCACCGGTTGGTGCATTAGCTACTACTGATTTAGGGGCATTGACGTAAACGCTTAGGAGAATATAGATGCCAACACAGGTACAGTTTAGAAGAGGTACAACCGCTCAAAACAATTCATTCACTGGCGCTGCAGGTGAACTTAGTGTTGATACAACACTGAATGTTTTGAGATTACATGATGGTTCAACCGCTGGCGGCCATGCATTGGTCAGCGGTTCTTCAACCATCACATTAACTAACAAGACCATTAATTTAAGCAATAACACCTTAACTGGTACCATTGCTCAATTCAATACTGCATTAAGTGATGCAGATTTTGCTACCTTAGCTGGCAGTGAAACTCTTTCTAACAAGACATTAACAACACCTGTTATTGCAGAAATTGACAACGCCTCTGACATCACATTAGATGCTGGTGGTGATATCATTCTTGACGCAGATGGCGCTGATATTCTTCTTAAAGACGACGGAACAACTTTCGGTAGCCTGTCACAAACAGGCGGTGAACTTGTTATTAAATCAGGTTCCACACCAACAACTGCCATCACCATGTCAGGTGCCAACGTTACCATTGCAGGTAACTTAACGGTATCTGGTTCCACAACTACAGTAAGTTCCAACACCGTTTCTATCGGTGATAGTACCATATTGCTGAATGGTGACGCTACAGGTAGCGCATCTGAAAATGCTGGCATTGAAGTTGAACGTGGTGATGATACCAATGTTCTTCTTCGTTGGAATGAATCCACAGATACCTGGCAGTACACTGAAAATGGTACTGACTATCACAATGTAGTAGGTACTTCTGCCACACAAACTCTTACCAACAAGACATTAACAAGTCCAGTAATTGCTACAATTAGCAACACTGGAACTTTAACATTACCTACAAGCACCGATACACTTGTGGGTCGTGCCACAACTGATACTTTGACCAACAAAACCATCAACATCAAAACAGGTCAAGGTAACACGTTCCAAATTCAAGATAACTCCATTACATCTTATGTTGGAACTGGTGCTAACGTTGTTCTTTCACAAAGCCCAACCATCACAAGCTTGTATGTTCCTGCCGATGGTATGTATTTTAATGGAACAACAGGTGTTACACAAGTTGCCGCTTCTGCAACAGCTTCAGGCACTTTAACATTACCTGCAGCTACAGATACACTTGTTGGTCGTGCCACAACTGATACATTAACCAACAAGTCCATTAGTTTAACAACCAATACCATCACTGGCACAACAGCAGAATTCAATACTGCATTGACAGATGGAAATTTTGCTACTCAAGCAGGAACTGAAACACTTACCAACAAAACTATTTCTGTAGATGACAACACTGTTAGCGGCATTGCTGCCTCAAGTTTTGTAGTATCAAATTCATCTGGATACATTGATGGTTCAGCATCACAAAAAGCAATTCCTACTGGAACTGTTGTAGGTACTTCAGACTCACAAACACTAAGCAATAAAACTATTGCTCTTGGTAGCAATACAGTTTCAGGCACCATTGCAGAATTCAATTCTGCTCTTACTGATGCAGATTTCGCCACACTAGCTGGCATTGAAACATTAACTAATAAAACCCTAACTAGTCCTGTAGTAACTGGGTTGACATTGAATGATGCCAGCATCGTGTTTGAAGGTGCCACAGCCAACGATTTTGAAACCACTTTGTCTGTCACAGATCCTACTGCTGACAGAACATTGACGTTACCAGATGCCACAGACACACTGGTGGGGCGTGCTACAACTGATACTTTAACAAATAAAAGCATCAGTCTCACCACCAACACCTTGACGGGTACGGTGGCAGAATTCAATACAGCATTGAGTGATGATAACTTTGTCACTTTGACTGGTTCTGAAACACTTACCAACAAGACACTTACCACACCTGTCATCTCAAGCATCACCAACACAGGTACATTGACACTGCCCACATCAACTGACACATTGGTGGGTCGTGCCACAACTGATACATTAACTAACAAGAGTATCAGTGGTAGCACCAACACTCTTAGCAACATTGCCAATTCATCATTGACAAATAGCAGCATCACCATCAACGGCACTTCAACTGCACTTGGTGGTACCAGAACATTGGTTACTGATGATATTGCTGAAGATGGTAGTCCTGTCAATCTTTGGTACACAGATGCGCGCTCACGTGCTGCAGTAAGTGCCACAGATGCTGGTGGTGATGGTAGTTTCAGTTACGATTCAGGTACAGGTGTGTTCACATACACGGGTCCTAGCGCCACAGAAGTGCGCGCTCATCTATCAGCTGGTACGGGATTAACATATACATCTGGTGCTTTCGCCATTGATTCAACTGTTGCCACATTAACAGGTTCACAAACATTATCCAATAAGACATTAACAACACCTGTTATCGCAGAAATTGACAGTGCGGCCGACATTACATTAGATGCTGCAGGAGACATCATTCTTGATGCAGATGGTGCCGATGTATTGTTGAAGGATGGAGGCACAACATTTGGTGCCTTTACACAATCAGGTGGTGAACTTGTCATCAAGTCTGGTTCCACACCAACATCAGCCATCACCATGTCAGGTGCTGATGTCACCATTGCTGGTAACTTGACAGTTTCAGGTACCACAACAACTGTGAACAGCAATACGGTAACCATTGGCGACAACATCCTTGTGTTGAACAGTGATGAAGCTGGCACACCAAGTCAAAATGCAGGCATTGAAGTGGAACGCGGTACATCTACAAATGCCTCCATCACATGGGATGAATCCACAGATAGTTGGGGAGCTGGATTGGCAGGCGCTGAAGTTCCACTTGTCACAACATCAGGTACACAAACACTCACCAACAAAACCATTGATGGAAGTCAATTAGTGGCTGGCTCTGTTGCCAATGCCAAGTTGACAAACAGCACCATTTCAGGTAAGGCACTAGGTACTAATCTTGATACCTTGACCATGGGTGTGTCCGGAACTGGATTGTCTGGTTCTGCAACATACAACGGTTCTGGCGCTTCAACATTCACTGTAACTAGCAATGCCACCAACGCCAACACCGTTTCAACAATTGTAGCCCGTGATGCCTCAGGAAACTTCAGTGCAGGCACCATCACCGCTACATTGTCAGGTAATGCTTCAACAGCAAGCGCCTGGGCAACAGGACGTACACTATCATTGACAGGGGATGTCACAGGTACTTCAGCATCATTTGATGGTTCTGGCAACATCTCAATCGCCACAACTATTGCTGCTGATAGTGTGGCACTTGGTACAGACACTACAGGTAACTATGTCGCCAGCATCACTAACGGTTCATACATCACTGGCGGTAACGGTGGTTCTGAAGGCGCAGGTTTAACACTTGCAGTAGACGCTACAAGTGCCAACACAGCATCTAAGGTTGTGGCTCGTGATTCTTCAGGCAACTTCAGTGCAGGAACCATCACTGCTGCATTATCAGGTAATGCTTCAACTGCCACAACATTGGCAACAGCAAGAAACATTCAAGGTGTGTCATTCAACGGCTCTGCTGACATCACAGTAGTGACAGCAGGTACTGGTGTATCTGTGTCAGGTACGGCAGTTAGCATCGGTCAATCAGTGGCAACATCAGCAACTCCTTCTTTTGATAAAGTGCTTGCCACTAATAACGGAAATGCTGAAAACTTTAAAATTGGTGATGATGCATGGATTGGTGATGTCAATGCTGCCAATACAATCAGAATCAAAGGCGTTCAGGATGCCACAGCAGGATACATCACATTTGGTAATCAAAGTACAGCACTAGGATTAACTAATGCAACATTACTAACATGGGGTGGATCTTTTGGTGCTTCAAGTGAAATCACAGCCTACTATTCAGATGAACGATTAAAGAACTTCAGTGGAAAAATTGAAGGTGCATTAGATAAAGTGATGAACTTGAATGGTTTCTACTATACAGAAAATGAACTTGCCAAGTCATTTGGTTTCAACAATGACAAACAACAAGTGGGTGTGAGCGCACAACAAGTACAAGCTGTTCTTCCAGAAGCTGTTCGCGTGGCACCATTCGTAGGTGAACAGAAGGTGGAAGAACAATATCTCACTGTTCAATATGAAAAACTTGTCCCACTCTTGATTGAAGCCATCAAGGAACAACAAAAGAAGATTGAAGAATTAGAAGCTAAAATCAACAAGCAATAAGGTAACTACTCATGGCAATTACTACACGCCAAGAATTAAAGGATTAC
>Ga0315909_10001943_pt1 | contig 27111 bp, 29 predicted proteins | sample LakEriMetagenome_11_FD_203527 | JGI IMG/M metagenome (GOLD analysis project Ga0315909, IMG submission 203527) | Freshwater fungal communities from buoy surface, Lake Erie, Ohio, United States - Buoy 2 MA125 | ecosystem: Environmental > Aquatic > Freshwater > Lake | place: USA: Lake Erie, Ohio...
GACAAATCAAACAGTCGCCGGATTGGCCATCACCATTTTTGCTGGCACAGTCGGATTGTCAAGCTACTTCGCCAATATTTGGGGGGTTTCCAAGAATCCAGTTCCACGGCAGATTCGTCGACTTGATGTCTTCGGATTGGCTGACACACCGATTGTTGGGCCGATCATTTTTAATCAAACGATTCTCACCTACGTTTCGTGGGCACTGGTCGTTCTAGCGACGGTTTATCTCTTCCGTACACGCATCGGACTGCAACTGCGCGCTGTTGGCGAATCGCCGCAAACAGCTGACGCCATGGGTATCAACGTCGTCAAGTACCGCTATGTGCACACCATCTTGGGTGGCGCGCTAGCCGGTATCGGCGGAGTCTTTTACAGCCTCGCCGTTGTTCCGACCTGGGTCGACGGCATGACTAAGGGCGCTGGTTGGATCGCTATTGCTCTTGTCATCTTCGGTTTCTGGCGTCCAAGCCTCACCCTGCTCGGCGCATATCTGTTCGGTGCATTGCAGTCACTCGGTAGCACATTGAAGGCTCGTGGCGTCAACATCAGTGGCGACATTCTTGATGCTCTGCCCTTTGTCATGACCATTGTGGTTCTTGTTCTCGTCTCAAGTCGGTTTGCGCATCGCAAACTAGGTGCACCAGCAGCACTCGGTGTGCCCTATGAGCGAGAAGAGCGATGACATCAATTACCAATATCTCCCCCGAACTCAAGCATGTTTGGCATCCGATTGGACGAATTGATTCGTTTACAGAATCACCAACGCGCATTGAATTAGTCGGCGACCCCTATGTTGTTGTTCGCCTCGATGGACAAGTCAAAGTTTTCGCTGATGTCTGTCCGCACCGTTACGCACGACTCTCTGACGGAATCGTTGTTGGTTCAAACATTCAATGCCCGTATCACGGCTGGCAATTCGGTGCTAACGGAAAGTGCGCACATGTGCCAGCACTTGGCGCGGATGCCACACTGCCGCCTGCCCAACTCACTGCCCCGTTCGTTCAAGAAAAGTACGACCTCATTTGGGTGTCGCCGCTTGAGCCCATCACCGACATCTTGGAAATTCCTGAATGGGACGATGAGTCGCTTGCGCATGTCTGGATGCCACCAGTTGATTTCAAAGCTGGTGCGGCTCAGGCCGTTGACAACTTCCTCGACTTCTCACACTTTCCATTTGTTCATGCCGGAACATTCGGTTCAGATAAAGACTTACTCGTCACCGACTACACCACCGAGCGCGGTGAGGACGGCTGGGGATTTGTTGTCAAGTATCCGCACCTCATCGAAAATCATGAAGACCCGTTAGTCGCAACCGGTGAACACCCATTAGTTCAAGAACGCTTCATGCGTTATGACTATCGGGTTCCATTCACTGCCAACTTGAGACTCGAGATTCCGACAACGGGAATGATCAACGCAATTGTCTTTTGGTGTCAGCCCGTCAATGCTGACACCACCCGGGCCCACATTGTGATGATTCGCAATGATTGCCACACACCCGAAGATTTTCAAGCGGCCATTGATTATGAGAATCGCATCTTTATTGAAGACTTGAAGGTCATTGAATTCCTTGCCGACAAGAGTGTTCCACTTGATCGTGGTCAAGTGCACATTCGCTCAGACCGTCACACCGTCGAGTTCAGACGCATATTGTTGAAATTACTCAATGGCTCATGAGTCAATTCAACGCTGACTATTACAAACGTTTCTATGGTCGTGGTGGGGTTCACGACAAACGTCGCATCGCACAACTCGGGTCTGCTGTGCACAACATGTGTGCTTGGTGGGGTGTTTCTCCTAAATCTGTTCTTGACATTGGTGCCGGACCGGGGCTTTGGCGCGATTGGTATCGCGAAAACTTTCCGAATGTTCGCGTGACCTCAACTGATGTCAGCGAATACGCCTGCACAAAATTTGGACATCAACTTCGTGATATTGCGCAATGGACTCCACCGCGGCCCTTTGATCTCGTGATCTGTCATGGTGTCTTGCAGTACCCCGACGACAATGCGGTTGAATCTGCAATCAAAAACATAGCTGCCGCAACTCGCCATATTCTCTACCTCGAAGTTCCGACACTGCTCGACTTCCACACGATCGTTGATCCATCATCAACCGACATGGAAGTTCATCAACGACCTGGCGATTGGTATCGCGAATTACTAGATCCGTATTTTGCACAGGCAGGGTCTGGGCTATGGGTTCGTCGCGGCGGCAATGTGTTGCTCTACGAACTTGAAGGCACGCGCTAACGATTACGCAGTCGTTAACTTGCGTACCGGGCGCGACCAACCCGGATCATCGGTGCGAGTCGGTGATGGCCATCGACCCTCACCCATCTCAACCATTCCATGTGGGGCTCCGTAGTCAGCCAGTAGTTCCAGATACGGAACTGCATCAAATGCTTCGGGCCCACGAACCCCAGAGTGTTTCCATGTGCCACGGGCAATCAGTTCAAGCGCAACCACCGGACAGATTGCGGTTTGCCACAGCACTGCCTGACAACCCCAGTTCCCCATTGTTTGCTGGTTATCGACCACGTGATACAGATACACCTCACGTGGCTTGCCATCTTTGGTGCCCTTGATCCAGGTACCCGCACAGGTTTTGCCTGTCATCAAGTGACCGAGTTTCGCAGGGTTTGGCAACACGGCCGCAAGTACATCGCGCGGTGCTACTTTCACATCTCCGACCGCAATCTTCTCTGCCGAATCAAGACCGAGATACGCAAATGTCTTAAGCCAGTTAATGAAATCTGTACCAAGTCCGTACTTGAACGTCACGCGATTGCACTCAATCTCACGGGGCATCAACAACACTTCTTCGTGCTCAACATTCACACACTCAATGGGTCCAATGCCTTCAGGAAAGTGAAACACCTCTGGCTCACTGAAGCAATTTGTTGTGAAGATTCCGCGAGACTTTTCCCATACCAATGGTGGGTTCAAACATTCTTCAATCGTTGTCCAGATTGAGAAGGTTGGAGCGAAGTCATAACCCTCAATAGCCAAGTTGGCGCCATCACGAACACCAATCTCATCAATTACATCAAAGAGATGGTCGCTGGCATAACGCGCAAATACATCGGACAGACCGGGCTCAACACCCATGCCAACAAGCGCAAGTAGACCCTTGTCTACCCACGAATCATGCGCTGCAAGTTGTTCTTTGCCCAAGATGTCACCGACTTGGTGATACGGATCAGTTGGATGGGGACGACTGAGATTCATCGCCATGTCGAGGTAATGAACTTTTGCTGTGAAGCACGCGCGAAAGATGGGTTCGTTCAATCGTGGATCGCATGCGTTCACAACAATGTCGGCACCAACTTCGCGAATGAGGGCGACAATATTGTCTTCACTTCGAGCATCTAACTGCACCGCCCGAAAACGCCCAGGGTCATCAAGTGCTGCGATTGCTCGTTCGGCGGATTCAAGAGAAACATCGGCCAAAGTGAATGTTGTGAAAAAGGAGCGGCTTTCCGCAATGGAAGCCATAGATGCACCGACGCCACCAGCGCCGATAACCAGGATGTTCATAAATGTCCGTTTCAGGAACGCCTCGCTGCGAGGTCGTACCCCCAGTCTTGCCCACCGGCAACCTACGCTGGTGGCATGAACCCGACTCTTGAAGAACGCTTGCGACGACTTGAAGATATTTTGGCGATTCAACAGCTGTTTATTGACTATGGGCTGGCCCTTGACGCCGGTGACCTTGATACATATGCCCAGCTCTTTGCGACACAAGGAACGGTAAACCTTGGCCCGATCGGTCGAGCCACTGGTCGCACTGAAATCAAGGCACTGATGACGCAAACGTTAGAAGGCTTAGTTGGCTCTTCATTTCATATCGTCAGTAGTCCCCAGATCAATCTCAATGGCGATTCCGCGACATCACAGGTGATGTGGACAGTCATTCATCGAGACAAGAATGGCCAACCCCATGTCACCATGATTGGGAAGCATCACGACGAACTCATTCGAGAAAACGGTGAATGGAAAATTCAATCTCGACGAGGAACGGTTGACATCCCATCAAAATATCGTGCACCTGAAATCTAAAGACTCACCACTGAGATTTCTTGTTTGTTAGCGCGAGAGAATTTCAAGTACTTGATTCACACGTCCAGCGTGAATGGTTTCTTCACGTCCATTGAGACGTAGCAATTTCTCAACTTCTGGATCGGTTTCTTGATCGGCCCAGGCTTGATAACCGGCATCACCGTTCATTTCACCTTGGACGATTCCCTGAAACATTTCAATCGAGATTTCATCAGGCATCGGGATCGGCAATAGTGTTGCAATTTCTGCTGACGGTTCCCATTCGTGACCAAGGCGAATTGAAATTGCTTTCGCGATGCGACGAGCATGGGCCAATTCTTCGCGTCCGTTACGACGCAACAGTTCGGCGGCCTCTTCGTTTCCGATACGGTCGGCCAACATGTTGTAGAAATGCTCGCCGCTGCACTCAAGGCGGTAAATCGTTTCCATCGCCTTGACATCGAGCACGCCCGCACCATTTAAAGCAGCTGCAGCGGTGTAGAAGTTATCTTCCATTGTTCAATCTCCTTGATCACAGACCAATCGGTCACAGATGTTGAAGAGAACGATAGTCAATGAATCAGTAATCAGGCGGAGCGAAGCCGGTCGGCCAGATCGTTGTGTCATCCCACACGATGCTTTCCATTGAGGCCCGCGAGAGTTTCGCGCCGGTGAGGTTGGTTTCGAAGAAGAACGCATAGTCAAGCGTTGCGCCAGTCAGGTTCGCTCCGGTCAGATTCGCACCCGTAAAGTCAGCGCCAGTGAGATCCATGCCTGACAAATTCGCACCAGACAAATTTGCACCTTGAAAATTCGCGTAGAAAAGATCTAGTCCTCGTAAGTCAACATTTTGACAATTAGCCAATGGCATGACGTCACATTCTGGCGCGATCGTTGGAGTCGGTTGAACGTTGCCATTCACGGTAGTCGTCATTGAACCACTATTCAGAACCGTTGTTGTGACATCAGAATTGGCTCCGCTCGATTCTGCGAGTCCCATTGCACTTCCAGATTGATCGGAAGTGTCTTGAGAACCTTTTGCCGCCGAGTGAGTGTCATCACTTGAGGTAGCGGTGGGATTCGGTTGACCACATGCGGTCATGATTGCCATCGCCACCACTAAAAGTCCAAATTGACGAATTCTCACGCCCGAAAATTAGGGCAAGTACTTGACAAGAATTCAACGATGAGATGTCGGGCGGGTTAACAGGAGGTTGACAGTTTTACAGATTGACCAAGGTGCCAAACAAAGAGCCGACGATTGCCCCAGACATTTTGACAATAGGGAAAACCTGTGACCAATCGCGGTCGCTATCAATCAACGTCATAGTTGTCTGGCTATATGCATTGTTCTTAGCCGACCACATTGCGGTTCGTCCCGCATCCCGCGGACTCGTCACCATTGAACCCACTGAGCCATTCACTAATCGCCAACGAATGTAATCAGCTGGTGAGCACATCAAGCACACCTTGCTCCAAGTCTCAGGCTCACTTCGATGTAGCCATGACAACTTGGTCACGGTGTGAGAATGATCTGGGATCACTCCAACTTCATTGAGCCACCACTCTTCATCAAATTTCTTCAAGCACCATGTCGCATCAGCTGCCGATGAATTGTCACTCGCCCACATCATTTCTCGAAGTGGTACACCGTCGTGTCCCAGAACCACAAGGCCACCTTCGCTACCGTCAACTGTGATATTTGAAAGGTTGCTGAAATCAATTCCTTCAAGAGCCGCGATCACTGCAGCGACATAAGCATCGGCATGATTACTTGCAACTTTGATTGGTCCGATGTCGTTGGCGGTGAATCCAAGTGGCGAAACGACAATCTGAATCACGCTGCTCATGGTTCTACTCTGTCACGAATTGTCAAGAAGTGTTGGGTCTGCGCGTAGTTCTTGGCGGACCATCGCTTCCCAAAAACCGTGGAACTTGTCGCCGTCAGATTGTTTCATTCGATCAATGAACCACTCAGGCAGTGGTGACTTCATGTCTCCACCGGCAACACGCACATGCCAGGCACGTTGACAACGTTGCTCAAGAGCGACCGCACGTTGGTGAACCGCTCGGATCGAATTACCGAGCACAAATGTTCCATGCCCCGAGAGGAGCACTAACTCGGCATCGCCCATTGCGGCGACTGCAGCAGCTGCAGACCCGGCGTCATCAACACTGCCTCCGTACTCGCGCACGATCACAACATCGCCTCCACCGCCCAAGACACTGGATTGGTCAAGCGGAGGTGGTATTTCACCGAGGTCCGCCCACACCGTGCCGTACAACGGATGATTGTGAACGGCGACTTCTACATCGGGACGAGCCTTATGCAATTCAAGATGCAAAGGGATACCCAACGGGACTGGCCAATCGCCTTCGACTAATTTGCCATCCATATCAATTCGGATGATGTGTTCAGGGCGCAACTCATTCCACAGCAATAACCACGGATTACACAGCAGTGTTCCATCATGCATGTTGACTGTGATGTGACCAGCTAAGTGATCGTTGTATCCCTCGCGCCACAATGCACGAGCCAAGAGCACAATCTCTTGCTTGATTGTGAGGTCTGGCAAAAGCCGATCTGCACTTGGTCGAAAAGGTTGGCGGGTCACCGCCCCATTCTTACCGAATAAAGCGGTTTTCGGGCGACCATTAACTTGTGGAATCACTTCTCAACTATTTTCACCTCGGCGATTAGGTATCAGGCGAATATCGTATTTAGAAATTGACTTTGATAGAAAAAACTTTTTCAAAAAACCCCTGATTTCACTTGCTTTTTGCGACACCCTGCTGGCATAATAGAACATATGTTCGTGCGTAATCATGCTCCGAAAACATGTGGTTTTCTAGTTGATGGTCTACGTGCGGCGTGGTCGTCACAACCATCAATTACTGATGGTGATGATGCGATGGCTCGTCTTGTTGAGTTAGAAAAAATGTCGCGGTTTATTGAAGCTGCTCGTGCTGAAGTGTTGGCTGAAGTTGATCGCACGGGTGCGTTTCGTGATCACGGCCATACCACCATGGCAGGCTGGCTACGGGCCGGTATCTCATATAGCGCGGTTGATGCGAAACATCATGTGAAAGTTGCTCGCATGGTAGTTGAGTTCCCTCAGATCTCTCAACGTTTACAGGCCGGCACGATCGGTGTCGCCCAAGTACGACGTCTCGCGGTTGCTCACGCCAACAAACGAGTCTCGGCAGAACTACCAGCATTTATGGACATGTTGGCTGATCGCGCTGAGGAGATGCCTTATGAAGATTTCAACACGGTCATGATCCGTTGGGAACACTACGCCGACGCTGACGGATCACACCGTGACAGCGACCGAGTCCACGAAGACCGCGACGCCACCGTTCATCCGGTTGGTGATGTGGTGTATGTGGACGCCAAAGTTGGCACAGCTCAAGGTGCGTTCATCCTCGAAGTATTCGAAAAATACGTGCAAGCCGAACTCGCCCAAGATCTCGCTGACCGTGACGCGAAAGGTTTGGATTTGTATTCAGATTTGGCTCGCACCGCCAAACAACGACGAGCTGACGCGTTATATGCAATCTTCGCTAGTGCCGCTAACGGCCGGTTTGCTCCGTCCGAGCCGGTTGTGAATATCGTGATCGACGCAGCAACATACGAAACTGCACTCACCGCCCTACTCAATGACGCACCACTACCTTCGTTGCTGGGCGCGCCTGACACATTTGGTTCACGCCGCTGCGAAACCACCGCTGGTGTAGCGATCGATCCGTTTGATGCGATCGTCGCATCCATGATCGGTCAAGTGCGACGTGTTGTCATGAGTTCACCAAGCACAGTGATCGATCTCGGACGAAAATCACGCTTATTCACCGGTTCATCACGAGAAGCGATCTTCCTCAGAAGAAGAAAATGCATTTGGCCAGGATGTTCAGCTTTAACGTGCGAGGCCGACCATCGCACGCCCTGGGCTGAAGGCGGAACAACATCACCCGACAACGGCGACCCGTTATGTCGAAAACACAACAGATATAAAGCAACCGCTGGCTACACCACAACCATCGACCACACCACCGGTGTCACCCACGTCCACAAATCCGACGGCCGAGAACTCGTCCCCGTCTAGATTCGCCGTCCATTCAGAAGCCGCACTTCAGGCTTTACAAAGGTTTGCGGGCCACCATCTGTACAACAGCGGCACGACCAGTGTGCAGAGTTCCTTCAACTCTCACTCCATTGCATGCCACAATAAGTTCATGAGTGATCACACCCACGGTACCGATGTCATGAACGAGCTCATTCCCCTGGCTCGTGATTTACGCCATCAAATCCCCGATGTCATGAAAGCCTTTGCTGGACTCCACACAGCCGTCATGGCTCCTGGTGCGTTAGATAGCAAAACCAAAGAACTTATTGCGCTCGCAATCGGAATTAGTCATCGATGCGATGGTTGCATTGCCTCACACGCGCGAGGCGCCGCTAAACAAGGTGCTACCGAGGCCGAGGTAGCCGAGGCCATTGGTGTCGCGGTACTGATGAACGGTGGACCTGCAACTGTCTATGGCCCACGAGCTTTGGCATCATTTAAAGACTTTGTCGCCGCCCAGAACTCAACGACACAGAACTCAACGACGTAAAACCCAACCCGTCATCAAAAACTAGGCGACTGAGACCGTCATATGGCACGATCGTTGTATGACGATCACTATCGCCTCAGTCAATGTGAATGGGCTTCGCGCCGCCGTCAAGAACGGAATGCACGCCTGGATTGACGAACGTCAACCCGACATCATCACCATGCAAGAAGTTCGTTGCCCCGATGAATTAGTCGCTGAACTCATGGGTGATGGCTGGCACATTGCTCACGCCGAATGCAACCAAAAGGGCCGAGCAGGCGTTGCGGTTGCAAGTCGCTTACCGATCACCACTTCGCTTGTTGGCGACAATCACAAGGTTCACAATTTCACCGGCCGTTGGATTCAGTCAGATATCAAAATCACCAAGACAAAAACACTTTCGGTTGTCTCGGCGTACGTACACACTGGAGATGCCGAATCACCCGAACGCATGACTGAAAAGTACGCGTTCCTTGCCGCAATGAAGAAGCGCATGCTTGATATGCGCTCTTCGGGAAATCTCTTGTTGCTCACTGGTGACTTAAATGTCGCTCATAAAGAACTCGATCTCAAAAACTGGAAGGGTAATCTGAAGAGCGCCGGCTTCTTGCCCGAAGAACGAGCCTGGTTTGATGAGATGTTTGACCAACACGGCTGGGTTGATGTTTTGCGCCAACATGCCGGTGAGGTAGCAGGTCCATATTCGTGGTGGTCGTGGCGCGGTAAAGCCTTTGACAACAACGCTGGTTGGAGAATCGACTATCACATAGCGAGTCCCGAACTAGCCAAAAAGGCAAGTGCCGCCTTTGTTGATCGCGCCCCGTCGTATGACACCCGCTGGTCTGATCACGCGCCAGTCATTGCCACTTACGAAATCTGACAGAGATTCTTCAAGTCGTCTGTGCGAACCACTGAGCGAGCCGAACGAAGCCCTCATCTAGGCTCACCGTCGGCCTCCAATTCAAATCCGCATGTGCGGGACGCTGGTCAAACCAATGCGCGGTTCCCAACTGTTCAGCAACAAAACGTGTAATCGGCGGTTCGTCTTTTCTAATGAGTGGCCAGATTCGTTCGACCACACTTCCGATATTTCGTGCGACTACTGCCGGAACATGTTTTGGTGAGAATTCAACTCCAGCTGCTTGGCAGATTCGGCTCATCAGTTCATTAACAGTCCGAGGTTCGCCGTTCGAGATGACATAAGCCTTCCCGGCGCAACGTGAGCCTGGTTTGATTGAATCAAGAGCCGCTATGTGAGCACTGACGGCGTTATCGATATACGTTGAGTCGACAAGAGCATTCCCTGATCCGACCATCACGAGTCGACCTTGTCGGGCACGCTCAACAATTCGTCCAACAAGTTGAGTATCCCCAGGACCCCAAACGAGGTGCGGACGAATTGCCACAACACCTAAATCTGCACTGTTCGCCTGCAATGCCAAAATCTCTGCTTGCGCCTTTGACTCGGCGTAGAAAGCCCGCTTACGTCCAGTCGTTGCTGGAGTCGCAATATCTCCCTCAATGGCATCGCCGACATGAGCAACTGAAGGAGTCGAAACATAAACAAGTCGGGCAATGCGGTGTTCTTCTGCCGCCCTCAGGACATTGGCGGTGCCGTCGACATTCGTTGAATGAAAATCTTCCCAAGATCCCATCACACCGACGCGAGCGGCGCCATGGATGATTGCTTCACACCCAGCGGCTGCTTCTGCGACCGAACCTCGATCACGAATATCACCAGCAAACATCGTGATGTTCTGATGGGTTGATGCAGATTCTCGACGTTGGAAACACACAACTTCATCGCCGCGTTCGGCGAGTTGTCGAGCAACTCCACCCAATAACAAACTTCCCGCACCAGTCACTAAAACTTTCATCACGACCGACCTGAAAGTACTTTTTCCATTTTTCGCGCCAATGCAGTGCGATCAATCTTTGAATTATGGCGAATGTCAACAGGGAGTTTTTTCGTCTCCCAAACCGCAACAACATCAACCTCGCCGAGTACCTGACGCACCTGTGCCGTCAAGGCCGCCGAAGCGACATTCTCGTTCTTTTGATCAGTTTCAAGAACAATAACGATTTGCTGAATACCTGGTTCGCCAATTCCTACGGCGGCGGCTCGCTGGACACCTGAAATCGTTTCACAGACAGTTTCCAACGGCACTGGCGTGATTGATCCTTGAGCCGTATGAATCATGTGCACGACTCGTCCTTCGATCCAGAGGTTGCCATCACTATCGAGATGTCCGACATCGCCGGTGCGATGCCAGGTCAACCCATCGCTTGCAAAACGAGCCTTCTGTTGGGTGAGCCATAATCGGTTATAGCCAAGTGACATCCATGGTGCGCTTACAACTACTTCACCAGTTTCGCCATGTGGTAATTCGGTAACCCCACCATCAACTGCCACGATCTTGACATGGCAGTTGTTCACTGGCTTGCCAACACACACGCCTGCACCTTCACCGACTGCCTCGCGTTGTTCAAGTGACAGGTCAGCGACTGGCAAGACTTCGGTCATTCCGTAAGGGGTATGCATTTCGGCTTGCGGACACAGCCGTGTCATCTGACGCAAAGTTTCAATCGGGACCGGTGCACCCGCTGACATCACCAGTCGCACTTGTTTTAGCGAAGACAAGTTTGTCGTAGAAGTCTTGAGAACATTTGCTAATGCTGCTGGCGAAGCGAAAACCATCGTGGCTTCAGTCGCCCGACATGCATCATCTAATGCTTGCGCAGTAAGAGTGGCTGGCGAGGTGACATCCATGTCGGCAAGGCCAGTTGTGATACCGAGCGCCGGACCAAACAATGCGAACGGTGCGAATGCGGCCACAAAACTGTCCGGGTCCGTGATGTTGTACACCGCTTGCAAAATATCGCGCTGTGCCCCGAGTTGACCATGTGTGTAACGCACGCCCTTGGCCGGACCAGTCGCGCCCGATGTAAAGAGAATGGCCGCCAAATCATCTGCTACCGGTTCAGCAAGCGCCAATTGCGAGAGACCCTCAAGTTGCATGGAGTTTTGTAATGACTTGAGATCAATGAAAGTCGCACGAGCAGCCCAGCGCAAAGTTCGAGCTGCAACTACGGCTGTGCGCACGCCGACGATATGTTGCACCTTTGATGATTTGACTGCACCACCCAAGCCTTTGATTCCAAGTCCACGATCGGCGATAACTGTCACCGCCCCGATACGCCAACAGGCATACACCAAGGCAATGAGATCAATGCTTGGTGGCACAAGTACGGCAACACGGTCACCTGAATGAACACCCTGTTGAATTAAGCCCTGAGCGAAACTTCCGACACGCGAATCGAGGTCCGAGAATTTCACGGATGACTTATCTGCTCCGTCGTAAATCGCCAAAGTGTTTTGACGGCTTGGGCTCGCTATTCGTGACCAAAGAGATTCGGTGATCTCGTTTGCGCCTACACCTTGCGAATTCACCGATTGCGACTGCGAGATCGCATTCTCAACGAATGTCGCGATTGAAGTTTCAATCACTGCTAAATGCCCACTATTGGCAACTCTGTGAATCTGCACATCTGAGAATCGCTTGATCAGATCATCAGCAAAATCGTCATTAAAAACAGGGTCTTTTGCACCCCACCACAGCCGAACCGGAACATTTAGTTTTGGCAATTGTGCAGCAACTTCGGCAATGTCATTGAATGATTCATGCTTGTCATTGAAGGGCACGTCGGCAACGAAACCACCAATACCATCACGCTGATTTCGATGCATATACGGCGCAACTAGACCTTTGCGTTGTTGAGAAGTCAGACCTGCACCTGGCAGGAATCCAGTTCCTCGCACAAACAAAGCCGTATTGCGCGTGATCGTACGATGCAATCCCCCGCTCGCAGAGATCTGTATCAGGCGTGGAGCTTTGCGCCCTTCAGGTACTGCAATCCCCGTATTTGACAGAACCAATCCAGCAACTTTTTCTGGATGCGCAACGGCATATCCCATGGCGATAGCACCACCCCAGTCTTGGGCAACGAGCCATATCGGGCCGCTAATTCCAAGTGCGTCCACAAAATCTTTGATGTCGGCGACACGATCGCGATAACGACGAGCGCCCACTTGCTCGGAGTAACCCATCGATAAATGATCGGGAGCAATCACACGAAATTCAGCATTGAGTTCATGCAGCAATCGTGACCACAAATATGACCATGTCGGGTTGCCATGCAGACACAACACTGTTGGTGCGCTGTCATCTAAACCTGGACGATCTAGATAATGCCAACGATGTGTTTTCTCATCGTGACTGGGTACTTCAACTGTGTGCGACCACGAAGGATCAAGCCCAATCTCGCCCAACAGTTGTGCGGACGGAGCGGTCATTGTCACCAAAGAATTTCTGAGAAACTGGTGTTCAAACCAGAACCAATTCCCATACACAACACTCGTTGGCCGGGCTCTATCTGATCCTGCACGCTCGCCAACGTAATCGGCACTGCGGCAGGGCCGACATTGCCATACTTCGGAAAGGTCAATGGAACTTTTGACGAATCAATCGCTAAACGATCACACAACATCGTGGTATGAACTTTGCTCACTTGATGGAAGATGTACCAATCAAGTCCGTCGGTCCAATCAAAATCAGTCTTTGATGCGTCCCAAGCATCGGCAGCAAGATCGAGACCAGCTACCAATAGCCCATGAGTATCGGTTGTCATACGGTCGAGATTGCCAATGCACAGCGAGTTGTGCTCGGTGCCGGCACGTGCAACACCCCCAATGAGACGATGGACATTGCCATGACGATTCTTTCGTGCCATCACCATTGCAGCGGCACCCGAACCAAGTGTCAACGACGCGAACTCGGCAAAAACGTCGCCAGCTGTTGAGTTCGGATCGCGCAAACGTTCGAGAGTTGTTTGCTGGGTGTAACGGCTTCCTTCTCCGTCAACGATGAGTGCATACTCAACAGTTCCGGCATCAAGCATCGTGGCGGCCAAGTGCATGGCGTTGATGAAACCGAGACATGCGTTGGCAATATCAAAGTTGAGACACGACGTTGACAATCCCAGTTGATGGTGAACCGCACACGCGACTGATGGTTCTAAGTTCTCTTTGCACACCGACGTCGAAATCAAAATCCCGATCTTTGACGGGTCAATACCAGCTTGTTCAATTGCAGCACGGCCAGCCATCGCCGCAGCATCGGTGAACGACACATCGTCATCCCACCAACGACGCTCTTCGATGCCCGCCAGCCCGGCCAGCAATCCGGGCCTCAGACCGTTGCGTTGGTACGTTTCGGCAAGTTGTTCGTCGATCCAATCAGACGTCACAACACGTGGAGCCTCCACGGCAGCCAGACTCAAGATTCCGCTGTGTTGGTGCCGGAACACCGAATTTTTGTTCATTTCCAGCCTTCCAACATGATCCAAGTCAGGCTAATGAAAAACTCGGGCAAAATGTCAGTCGTTCCAGAAACGCTGCTCTTTAAATGGGTCGGCATACATGTGGTAGCCGTTTCGCTCCCAAAAACCTGGGGCATCCTTCGGAATCAGCTCGATCCCCCGAAGCCACTTGGCGCTCTTCCAGAAATAGAGATGCGGAATCACGATGCGAACAGGGCCACCATGTTCGGCAGTGATCTCTTCACCTTCAAACGCATAGGCAACTAAGGCTTCGTCGGTCGTGATATCGGCAAGCGGGACATTAGTGGTGTACCCAAATTCGGCATGTTCCATGACATGAGTTGCCTCAGGCTGAACACCGGCCAAAGCGAAAATATCGCGGACGCGCACACCAGTCCAGGTGGTATCAAACTTGCTCCATTTGGTCACGCAATGAATGTCAAAAGTCAACGACACGCTCGGCAATGCCTTCAATTCCTCGAGAGTCAAGGTGAACGGCCGATCCACAAGACCAAAAATGTTGAGGTTCCATTGACCAGGTTCATAATCAGGGATATCGCCCACATGAAGCACTGGAAAACGATCGGTTAAATACTGACCGGGCGGCAAACGGCTGGGATCTAGACCTTTGGCAGAAACTTCCTGCCTATTGCGCTCAAAGAAACTCATCTCTTCATTCTGACGCACTTTTCACATGAGAACACCGCCCAAGTCTGGGGTTTTTCGGCTGTAGTTTGACCTCATGGTTGACGTCTCCACCATCTACCTCGTTCGGCACGCCAAAGCTGGTGACCGATCTTCTTGGGACGGAGATGACACGATTCGACCCCTTTCGGGCAAAGGTCGCCGCCAAGCAGTAGCCATTTGCGATCGGCTCTTTGACCTCATTGCCTCACATAAAGATGCTCAGCTCATATCGAGTCCTTACATCCGCTGCATGCAGACTCTTGAACCCCTTGCCGCTCGCCTACATTCCCATGTCGTAGCCGACCCTCGCCTCGCCGAAGGTTACGACCGTGACGGAGCCCTCGAACTGATTGCCTCACTTCCAAACGGTTCAGTGATGTGCAGCCACGGTGATGTCATCCCTGATGTCATGGCCGCGCTCCAGCGTCGGCAAGCCGAAATCATTGGCGATCCCGATTGGCGCAAAGGAACCGTATGGGTTTTGGCCCGCGTGAACGGCGAAGTTACCGAAGCCTCTGTTTGGTCGCCACCAGCGACTGACTAAGTCGCTCTACTCAAGGAACAGTTGTTGTCGATGCGGCAACAGCATCATCAATCTGCGTCACAAGTCCTTGCACCATCGACGCGACTTCTGCTGGAGGATTCTCATCTAGGCAGGCAGTCATCTCTGGTTGCGCGGCTACGGGATCATCGATGAAACGAAAGAACGCGATTCCCAAAAAGCAGTGAGCATCTGGATAATTCTCATCGGCGATTGTGGCTTGCCGCAACAAAAGCATGCCATTCTGTAAACGCGTTGCTGCTGCACTTGCATCAGCTTCTTGGGTTGATGACAACACCGTGAACCAACCGAAATATGTCAGTGCTTCTATATTGTCGGGCTCGACAGCCAAAACACGCGAGTACAAATCGAGCACACCTGGAATATCGGACATACCAAGTGATCGCGCTTGGACGAGTAATGAACTCACGCTTCCGTCTTCAATTCCACCAGTCATGACCTGTCCCGGTAACCGCTCGCCGGTATTGCGAGCAACCAAAACACCAGATGTGATCGCCAACAACACAACTAAAGCCGACCATGCGAACGGACGCCAACCAATACGTTTGCGAACCTTGGGTTGTTCAACATCTGACAACTCACGAATGATGATCGCCGCGCGCGCAGTATATGAATCCTTGAGTGACGCATAATCGTCGTCGTCGACATCGCCTACTGCGAATTCACGTTCAAGATCGGCCAACGACGTCAACAAAAATTCGCGTTCTTCCTGGAGTTGATCGCGCCTTTCAGGAGTCACGCTGATCGCTCTTTTCCTGCATAGCTATTTCAACAAGTTCTCGATCGGCATCGGTCGCACTTACCGAACCCTGAACTTTCCAGCGTCTAAACACCACTACAAGTCCGGCTACCGAAACAACAAGAACGGCAATCGGCATCACCCAAATCAGCGCATCAAAACCCGTCCCACCTGGAACCAGTTTGAGATCGGCCGAATAACTATCGTCAATCGCTTTCACAATTTGACTATCAGTCAATTGGCCATCGGACACCTGTCGAGCGATTTCTTTTCGAATTGCCTGCGAAGCGCCACCACGCGACTCGTACACGCTCTCTCCGTCACACGTCGGGCACGCTAATCGCTTTGAGATACTTTCAATTCTTTCTTGTGGAGTCGCTGGTCCTGAATCTCGTTGAGTACCAACGATCATCAGCGCCACGACACAAAACAACATCACAAGCCAACTTGACCAGTGTTTCAATTTCGCATTCAGTCGATTTGTCACGAGCCACTGCCCTGAGTCATCGATGCAATTGCTGAACCAAGAAGTTCGGCGGTTATCTGCCCAGTGAATCGCTGCGCGACGACTCCGGTTGGACTGATGAGCCATGTCTCTGGAACTTGCGCAACTCCATAATCCACAGAAATGTTCGCATCTTCGTCACGGACGATGGGCCAGCCACCCCCACTTTCATTGAAGAAATCCCGCACTGCCTGTTCGTCATCATCATTGACGATGGTGTACAACTCTGCACCCGTTCCGTTCAGACTTTGTTGAGTCTCAAAGAATTTCACCAATTCGGGATGTTCACGCTTACACGGAACACATGTCGAATTGAAGAAGTTCAACACGACCCATGAACCGCGGCGGCGCGAGAGCAAAAACACATCGCCGTCGTAGGTTGTACTCGTTATTTCTGGTGCCGGTTTCAACAGCAGAGGCGTCGCTGCGTTTTCTGTTTTGTTATTTGACGAAATTGCCAAGATAACAATGAAAAAAATCATGACTGCGGCAATCGCCACCGAAATGATCGGCGCAATACGACGAGGTGCTTGCTCAGACATGCTCAACAACGTCGGGTTGGCTCATTGCGGTATCGGCTGATACCGGAGCAGTTGGACGACGGCGTTTACCAGGGAATGCGGCGAGCACTGTTCCGATAGCCATCAAGCCGCCGCCAATCCACAACCACAAAATGAGTGGCTTCACATAAATCTTGATTCGTGCTTCAGTGTCTGAGGGTCGGACATTGCCTTCAAGAGTGATGTACAGGTCCTTGGCGAAACCTGTTTTCACGCTTGGCGTACCAATATCCATACCTTGCTTGAGGTACTTGCTGCGCGCTGGGCTGTACACCTGTTCACCGTCAATACGAACGGCAGCCTTCACGCTGGTCTTCACATTGTCTGTTTCGAGTGACAAACCTTCAAAGGTGAACGTGTGCCCCGAAAAGGTGACGGTCTCGCCAACTTTCATGACAAATTCTTGGGTGCGCGTGTACGAAGAAGAAGCACTTAACGCCACAGCAATAATGATCACGCCGATGTGCACAACCATTCCGCCATTGGCGCGGCCCACTACTCCGCGCCATCCTTGACGTCGACTCGCTATAGCAATCTGACGCATCGCAGCCCCTGCCGCAAAGCCGCCGAGCGCAAAAGCTGCGAGCGAAGCCCAACCATCGGCACCGACGAAAACTGACACTGCAAGTGCGCCGACTCCACACCATGCCGGCCAAAACAATCGATCACGTAGAACTTCTTGACTGGCCTTACGCCATGGGAGAACTGGAGCGATGGCCATCAGAAATAGCAACGTCAATCCGAGCGGCATGGTCATTCGATTAAAGAACGGCTCGCCAACCACTATGCGGCGATCATTCAACGCTTCAACGAGAAGAGGGAAAACTGTTCCGAGCAACACCACAAACGCGAAAAGACTAAAGACGACATTGTTCGCTAAAAATGCTCCCTCACGACTGATTGGTGAATCAATTGCTCCGGGTGATCGCAGTTGGTCGCCACGACGCCCAATCAAAACGATTGCAACGACCACAATGATTGTGAAGAAAGCCAATAACCAAGGTCCAACGCTGCCTTCACTGAACGCGTGCACGCTGTTGATGACTCCAGAACGAGTGAGGAAGGTTCCGAGAATCGTCAAACTGAAAGTAGCGATCACCAAACTCAGGTTCCAGACCCGCAACATTCCGCGACGCTCTTGAACAAGTACCGAATGCAAATAGGCAGTTCCTGTGAGCCATGGCAAGAAGCTCGCATTTTCCACTGGATCCCATGCCCACACACCACTCCAGCCGAGAACTTCGTAACTCCACCAACTACCAAGGATGATGCCTACTGTTAAGAAAGCCCATGAATACAACGTCCAACGACGAGTTTCAAGCAACCATCCTTCACCGACTCGACCAGTGATCAAGGCTGCTATCGCGAATGCAAAGGGCACGGTGAAACCGACATAGCCGACATACAAAATTGGTGGATGAAACAAAACAAGAATGTGATTTTGCAGTAGGGGGTTTGGTCCCGGACCATCGTTCACACCAAGAGCACCCATCGCAAATGGATTAGCTGGCCCAAATGACAATAAAAAGAAGAACAAGCCCACGGCGAATAAAACAACCATGGCCCAGGCTAAAAGTTCATCGCCAGCACGCGCCCGAAACTTTCGTGCAACTGCCGCAATAAATCCGGTCAAAATAAGCACCCACATCAAAATGGATCCCTCAAGAGCACTCCACAGCGCAGTCACATTAAAAAGTGCGGGCGTGTCACGTGAACCAACTTGCTGCACGTACTTCAGGGAGAAGTCCCGCGTGATGAGCGCACGTTCCATCATGATGAACGCCAAGAGAGCCGCAGCAAACGCAACATACGCGTATCGAGTCGTTGACCTGAGTGCACGAAGATCGTGTTTTCGAATACCAGCCACAGTGATGGCAATACCCGAGAGACAAGTCAAGAGACCGAGCAAAATTGCACCACGGCCGATGGCACCATTAATGCTTACTGCAAGCACGCGGTTCCTTCGGCAGTTGATGCTTCATCGTCAACTCGGTCGGGGTTTTCAGCCTCGTATTCATTTGAGTGCTTCACTTCAACCCGATCACCGAGAAAAACGCCATCGGTCAAAATGCCATGAACAACAACCGGAATACATTCTTTAAAGATTCCGCCTGGCTCACCGTCATAGGTCACGGGCAACGTCTCTCCACCAAATGACATATCGAATTTGGTGGTGACGCCGTCATTTTTGACTGACCCCTCATCAACCACACCCTGAATCCGTAATCGACGTCCGGGTTCACAACCCGACTTGGTGCCAATCTCGTCGACGTTGCAGTAGTAATCAATGGCCGAAGTCAAAAACTTAGTCAGAACAACTCCACCGCTCACGATAACCAATAACAACACGATGATTGCTGGCCATGGTCGACGCTTGCGTCGCTGTCGGGCTGAAACAGGCCGCGGGGAAAGATCAAGCGAATCTGCCGAGGTTCCAATTTCGTCGTCATTGCCGGTCTGACTCATAACCACGGCCTCTCGTCTCGCGGAACTTCACGAGACGACTTGCGAGCACGACGAATAACTCCCAGTGCATACGCACCGACTGAACCAAAAGTGATGATGTAACTGGCGAAGATGAAACCGGCATCGTCCATTAGCGAGCGACTCCTTGTGCTTCGGCACGACGGGCCGTCAGTGCGTTGTCGAGTCCCGAATCGTCGAGCATGTCATCAAGTGCAAGCGAACGTTGACGGTGCAACAGCAACCACACATACATCAAGGTGAAGACAGCGACGCCAAGGAAAAGCGTGAACAACATTAAGCCGTCCATTTCAACATCGGTTCCACGGCCAGCCACACTTGCCTCTTGATGCAGCGTGTTCCATAGTTGAACTGAGAAATGCACAAGCGGAATTTCTAAGACCGCGAGCAATGCCAAGACTGCACTTCGCCGAGCTCGTTGCTGATGAGTGCCACCTAGTCCACGAACTGCCAAGTAACCAATGTAGGTAACGAACAAGAACGCGGTCGTGGTCAGACGGGCATCCCAAGTCCAGTAGGTACCCCAAGTAATTCGTCCCCACAAACTGCCGGTGACTAATGAGATACCCATGAACAAAACGCCGACTTCGGCCGAGGCTCCAGCGATGCGATCCCATGTGAGCGAGCGCGTGCGCTTCCACAGATAAGCGGCCGACGAAATTCCGGTGACAACAAAAGCAAGGTATGCCAACCAGGCGCCGGGCACATGCGCATACATAATGCGCACCGACTCACCTTGGTTGACGTCGGCAGGAGAAACAAAAATGCCGAGGATGATGAGCAACGTCATCCCAGCCAAAATCACGACACCGAGACCTCGGGTAAACGGCGTACCAGTGACACGGTCGCGAGGAGAAGAATTTGTCGAAGTAGTTGTGTCAGTCGTATTCATGGTTCTCCTCCTTTGCTCGTCAACTTCAATCATCGAGCAGAGGCCCAAAGGCCACTGCCCCAGCAACACTGAACAACACTGCAAACACCACCAGCAGACCTAACCACGGCCAACCTTCGCTGATCGCAATTCCGTTCGTGCCGAACGCAGATTCGGTCGCCCGAGTTGCTCCGATCAACACTGGTGCAACTACTGGCAACAAGAGCAGCGGAAGCAAAGTTTCGCGTCCCTTGGCACCAGCAGCAAGACCTCCGTACAGAGTACCTACGGCGGCCAAACCGCAGGTAGCGGCAATCGCAGTCGTGACCAAGAGCACGCCGCCAGACCACGAAACCTGAGCTCGATACAGAACGACGGCCGCACCCACCAAAAGTGTCACTAAAACCAATAACTGCACCATCAAAGCCACTGTTTTACCGATGAAGATACCCATAGCAGGCACCCCAGCCGATCGCAATTGATCGAGCGCACCATCGGCGGTTTCAACGGCAAATGAACGAGAAACCATAATGAGAACGCTAAAAAGCGTCGCCAACCACACCAAACCTGGCGCTACTCGCTCGAGCACTGCCTCGCTGTCGAGTGCAAAAGCAAACATCACCATCACAATCAGTGAAAAAGGCACGACTTGATTGAGAAGTACTCGACTTCGCAACTCAACGCGAAGGTCTTTGGTGGCAATCAGCCGCGCCGTCGCGATGACGGTTGACGTGTTTTTAGGTGATGTGTTTTTGGGCGAAGAGTTTTGCGGCGGCTTGTTCACGGCGTACCCAGCTCTCGCACTTGACCAGCCACAACTTCAACTTGCCGAGTTGCCAATTGGCTCGCCCGCTCAAGTTCGTGACTCGCGACCATCACTGTCGCACCGGCAGCAGCAGCCAATTTGAGTACCTGATCAAGTTCATCACGGCCCGCCGCATCAAGACCTGCATGAGGTTCGTCAAGTAACCACAGTTCGGCTCGTCGAGCGACCAAGCCCGCCAAAGCAGTCCGTCGTTTTTGCCCGGCTGACAGACGAGAGATGGGCAAATTGGCCAAACGCCCGTCGAGCCCCATTCGATGCAAGGCGGCGTCAACCTCAGCGGTTGAAGCACCGACGGTTCGACCCCAAAAACGCACATTTTCGGCGACTGTGAGATCGCTATACAGCCCATTGTTATGCCCGATCATTCCGACTCGGTGACGCACAAGTTCACGGTCGTGGACAAGGTCGACGCCGAGGATTCGACCTTGACCTCGTTCAAGAGGAACCAGGCCCGCACATAAACGAAGAAGTGTGGTCTTTCCTGCGCCATTTGGTCCACGAAGCAGAACTATCTCGCCTCGCCGAACGCTCAATGTCGCTCCTGCCAAAGCGGGGAAAGAACCCAGCACGGCCACCGCGTCAACGAGGTCAATAACCACATCTGTATCGGGCTCGTGGGCGATCGCTGACATGCACTAGCGACGCTATCTGCAACCTCTGCGCTGCCCTATTCTGCGAACCCATCGTCGGTAGCCTGTGACCTCTGTGGAGAATGACGATTCGAGCCAAAAACCAGAATCTGGGTCAGCCAGATTTGGCTCGCCCGAGTTTGGTGGCGACCTCACTCCTCCCGATCATTACGACCCCTTCGAAACATCGCGGCCAATCCGCCGACCCACTGAATCTGGACCTATTGAGCCACTCTTAATGCCTCGTAATAACGGCGATGAAAGACTCCCTGCCGTCCCAGTCTCAAAAGTTCCATATTGGGATCGACCCAAGCCCAAAAAAGATTGGTATTGGTTCCTCGGTCGACTTGGTTCAAGTTTGATCATTGTGGGGCTCTTGATGTTCTTGTTCGTCGGTTACCAACTCTGGGGAACCGGCATCGAAGAAGCACAATCACAGAACAAACTCGAGAGCCTCTTCACTGAAATTGCAGTGACCACTACTTCAACTCCGTCAACTTCGTTCGCTCCATCAATCAGCGAACCGCCAGTGACAACCACGGTCGCGCCACCTAACCCAGTCCTGATTAACGAGGGTGATCCCATCGCCATCATTGACTTACCCACTATTGGAGTCACTAAATATGTTGTGGCCGGAGTTCAAACTGCTGATCTCAAAAAAGGTCCTGGCCACTACCCCGAAACACCTTTCCCCGGCGAACTAGGCAATGCATCAATTGCCGGGCACCGCACAACATACGGAGAACCATTCCGTCATCTTGATGATCTCAGCATTGGCGACCCGATCATCATCACCGACTTAATGGGCCGCAAGTTCACCTATCTCGTATCAAACCAACAAGTCGTTGAAGCAACTGACTCGTGGGTTGTTGCGACAACCGATCCGACCAAAGCCATTCTCACGTTGACAACGTGCCACCCCGAGTTTTCAGCAAAACAACGTTTAATCATTTCTGCCGAACTTGATTTGACTCAAAGCGACGTCGCGACTTCACCAGCCGCCATGTATGCCGATGAAGTCGTTGACACAACCACGGTTCCATCAACTGAAGTTGTTACCTCTGAAGTACCAACAATTGTCGTTCCTGAAACGACCACAGCACCAACAGCGACGACGACTACAACAACTGTTCCGGCAATCATCGTTGACGATTCATTCAACAGCGAAAGCGCCGATGCCCTCAGCCGCGGTTGGTTCAGTGATCTTTCGGCGATTCCCCAAACATTGTTGTGGGGCCTCATTGAACTTCTCGTCGTCTTTGGTGCTTGGCAATTAGCTAAGAAAAACCGCAACCGCATCATCGGAGCGGCTGCTGGCTTTATTCCATTTTTTGTCGTCTTGTACTTCGTTTTCCAAAACGTGAATCGACTCTTGCCACCGAATCTCTAATTTGCAGCTTCCTATTTGCTCAGCAAGTCTGCACAAAAGGCGATCGTTCCTGAAACCAATGCATGGGGCGATTCCCAAGGCACAAAATGTCCACAGTCGCGCAACAAATACGGCCCGACGTGATTGTCGAAGACAACCGCAGCCATTTGGTCAAACGCTGGATAGATCACGTGATCGCTGGGGCCAAACAAAATCAAGGTTGGGGTTTTCTCATTGCGACCCATGGTGGTCATGTCGCTGTTCTTTGAAACATTGAACACAGTTTCATAACCACCAAACGATGCACGCAATACTTCGGCGCTAGCGAATGGTTCGGTATGAAAGTCGACAGCCTCTTGATCGAAGGTTCCTGGATGGGCCCAAAAGCGACTTCCATAAAACGTCGCAATGTAACGACGTCGTGCGTCGGGTGTTGAAAGTTCAGTCGCTAATCCATCGGCATCAGTTCCCTGACGAATGAAATAGTCAGCCGCTTCGCGCGGAGCACGAGTTCCGTCAATATTCTTCATGCGTTCTTTGTCAAAAGGCAATGGAGAATTGAACAACACCATTCGGTCAACAAATTCTGGGTAACGCAAAGCCATGTCTTGAATCACCGGCCCACCCATATCTCCACCAACAACGACAACTTTGTTGTAGCCAAGTTGATCGTGTACGAGTGAATACATATCTTTTGCGTGCGACGGCGTGTCATAGAAACCATCAGGCGCTAAACCGCTGTCACCAAAGCCACGAAGGTCAGGAACAATCACGTCAAAGCCCGCCGCTACGAGAGGCTCGATCACTTTCCAAAAAATGCGCTTACTCTCTGGCCAACCATGAACGCATAGCAAAGCAATGCCATTTCCATTGGGAGACTGTTCATAGACAAAAGACTGTTTGAACCCCCGCAATGTTGACGAGTGCAGTCGAAATCGTTGCGGATCAATATCGGGATTCATGCCCCTACCGTACCGACATTGGCCAAATCACGCAGTACTCGGCGAGCACCTGCGCCTAGCCTGTGGACCATGGATGCCAACGAATTTCGCGCCAACGGACAAGCCGTCATTGAACTCATTGCTCAATATCTTGAAACGATTGAACAACGCCCAGTGACCGCCGATGTGCGACCCGGGGACATTCGGTCAATGTTGCCCGAACATCCACCCACATCACCTGAATCATTTGACGATGTTTTGCGCGATGTCAACAACATTGTTTTGCCAGGACTCACCCATTGGCAACATCCAAACTTTTACGCATTCTTTCCCGGCAACTCGTCGTATCCATCAATCCTCGCCGACCTATTAACTGCTGGTTTGGGAGTGCAAGGTATGAGTTGGCTCTCATCACCTGCATGCACCGAAGTTGAAACACTGATGCTCGATTGGATGCAAGAACTTCTTGGTCTTCCCGACAAATTCCGTAGCACGACCGCTACTGGTGGCGGAGTGATTCAGGGATCGGCCAGCGAAGCCACACTTTCATCAATACTCGCGGCCCGGTGGCGCACTACTCAGGGTCACGTGAATCGCGATGGTGACACATCAAAACTGATTGCCTACTGCACATCGCAGTCCCACAGCAGTATCGAAAAAGGACTTCGAATTGCTGGCATTGGTACGCAAAACATTCGCGTTATCGAACATGATCAATCATTCGCCATGAACGCCGACGCGCTTGAAGCGCAGATCATCGCCGACAAAAATGCTGGACTCATTCCGTTCTGGATTTGCAGTACTCACGGAACCACTTCATCTGGTGCATTTGATCCCACTCCAGCGATTGGTCTCATCGCACAACGGCACCAGTTGTGGTTACACGTTGATGCTGCGATGCACGGCATTGCTGCACTCGCACCAGAATTTCGTTGGGTCAACGATGGCCTTGAATTGGCTGATAGCTATTGCACCAATCCGCATAAGTGGATGGGCGTCAATTTTGATTGCGATCTCTTTTGGACTTCTGATCGCGCATCATTACTTGGTGCACTCAGCATCTTGCCCGAGTACCTTCGCTCGGCAGCCGCTGAATCAGGTGCAGCAATTGACTATCGCGATTGGCAAATTCCGTTAGGTCGACGTTTTCGGTCACTCAAACTGTGGTTCGCAATTCGTACCGACGGCACTGCAGTCTTCCAAGAACTCATTCGCCGACATGTAGCAATCACCCAAGACCTAGCCACGCTTGTTGCTTCTGAACCACGCTTTGAAATTGTCGCCCCCCACACTTTGAACTTGCTCTGCCTGCGCATCAAGGGTTCGAGCCCAGAAGACGGCGACCAACTCACCGATCGACTCATTGAGGCCGCCAATGCCACTCGAGAGGTATTTTTCACGCGTACGGTGCTGAATCAACGAAGTGTTCTGCGGTTTTCCATCGGGGGCCGCACGACCGAACATCGCCATGTGCTCTCGGCATGGGGAATGTTGCAAAAGTTGGCGTAAGATTTGAGCACAACATAAATCACCCCGTGCGGGGTTTGGGTGAAAGTCCCAACCGGCGGTTACAGTCCGCGAACCAGTTGATGAGGTCACTCACTAACTGGCCGATCTGGTGAAATTCCAGGGCCGACGGTCAGAGTCCGGATGGGAGCACGGGTGCGTCTAGTTCGGCGTTCATGAACGGGCCTTTCGGCTCGTTCATTGCTCGTGCTGTTCGCGCTTGGGCTGTCACCGCGCACGTGGTCTGACCCTGAATGCAGAACAATGACCGATCACGACTACATGATGAAAGCGATTGAAGCAGCTTCATTAGTTCGTCTTCGCACGTCGCCGAATCCGTGGGTCGGTTGCGTCATCGTCACAGTCGATGGTCAAGTCTTTGTCGGTGCGACCGAGGCACCAGGTGGTCGCCATGCAGAAGTCGTCGCACTTGACGCTGCACGCGCGGCACGCGCCGATACTCAAGGTGCCACAGCATTTACAACACTCGAACCCTGCAGTCATCACGGCCGAACCGGACCTTGCACCGAGGCGCTAATCACTGCCGGTGTGTCACGGGTGGTAAGCGCAATCACAGATCCCGATCAACTCGTCGGTGGTCAAGGATTTGCCGCTCTTCGCTCAGCTGGCATCTCTGTTGATATTGGCTTATGCGCCGATCTTGTCACTGAACAACTTCGTCCATACCTTCACCACCGAATCACGGGTCGACCTTTTGTCATTTTGAAGCTTGCTTCAACCCTTGATGGTCGCACCGCGGCCGTTGATGGCACGAGTCAATGGATTACTGGCGAACCAGCCCGCAAGGCTGCTCACCAATTGCGTGCTGAGAGTGATGCCATCGTCGTCGGTTCTGGCACAGTACGTCGAGACAATCCAACACTGACAACACGTCTCGTTGACGGCCCATCACCGCGACGCATCGTTCTCGGACATGCACCCGAACAAGCCAATGTTCATCCGTGTCTTGAATGGGACAAATCGTTGTGTGAACTGCTCGACACATTGGGGAACGATGGGGTTCTGCAACTCATGGTCGAAGGTGGAGCAACAGTCGCTTCGTCATTCCACCAGCAAAATCTGGTTGATCGCTACGTGCTCTATGTCGCCCCCGCATTCATGGGTGGCAACGATGGTGCGCCGTTGTTCAATGGCGAGTCTGCTCCATCAATGCAACAGCTATGGCGCGGCACGCTGCGAAACGTCAGGCAACTCGGATCAGATATTGAAGTAACGATAGATAACCCCCGCACACATGAGGAGAAATCATGACCGACAGTTTTCAATTTGCACCCATCGAAGATGTCATTGCCGCAATTGCGCGTGGCGAGATGATTGTGATGGTTGATGATGAAGATCGCGAGAATGAAGGCGATCTCATCATGGCTGCACAATTTGCAACGCCAGAAAAGATCGC
>Ga0315909_10001945_pt1 | contig 27105 bp, 52 predicted proteins | sample LakEriMetagenome_11_FD_203527 | JGI IMG/M metagenome (GOLD analysis project Ga0315909, IMG submission 203527) | Freshwater fungal communities from buoy surface, Lake Erie, Ohio, United States - Buoy 2 MA125 | ecosystem: Environmental > Aquatic > Freshwater > Lake | place: USA: Lake Erie, Ohio...
GTAAGTTAAGGATAATTATGGCAACTCGTTATGGATTAGTGCTAAATGGCACAACAATACAAGAATTACAGTCAGGTGATACTATCATTGGCTTAACTTCTAGTACAGCACTTCAAAAAGGTGATGGCTCTACTGGTCTTACTGCTGCTACAGCAGGCACAGACTATTTAGCACCTCCTTCAGGCACAGCTATTCTAAAAGCTAATAGTGGTGGTGCATTAGCAAATGCAACTGCAGGTACAGACTATGCTAAACCTGATACAGCATCATCATGGACAGCAGCACAAAGAGGTAGTATATCTACACTTACAGATGGTGCTACTATTACACCTGACTTTGCTCTAGCTAACAACTACACAGTCACATTAGGTGGCAATAGAACATTAGCTAACCCTACAAACTTAACTGCTGGTCAGTCAGGTTCTATCTTTGTCGTGCAAGATGGCACAGGTTCAAGAACACTCGCTTATGGTTCATTTTGGGATTTTATCGGTGGCACAGCACCTACACTTACCACAACAGCAAATGCAGTAGACCGCATAGATTATGTAGTGCGTACTACTGGTTCTATTCACGCAGTATTTACAGCTAACTACTCATAATGGCAATATTAAATAATAATCCTCTTATAGGTTCTGGTGGTAATCAGGGCTATAACATAAACAACTCACTTCGCTTTAGAAGTAGTGCGAGTGGAAATTTATCAAGAACACCAGCAAGTGCTGGTAATCGTCAAACATGGACTTTAAGCGTTTGGGTTAAAAGAGGCAATTTAGGCTCTCAAAATGTAATTTTTGGTGCACATCCTTCTGACATAGCTTTTATGGGATTTTATAGCGATAATACATTTTATTATGATGTTCAACCATCAGCTACACGTTATCGTAGAACAACTGCCGCAATATTTAGAGACCCTTCTGCTTGGTATCACGTTGTCTTTGTAGCAGATACTACTAATGCAACGAATACAGAACGATTAAAAGTTTATATTAACAATGTTCAATACCCTTTTAGTACAGACCTTACTGCAACAGGATATATTCCTCAAAATACTCAATTAAATTGGAATGATAATGTTATTCATAGAATCAGTGCTTATGGTAGTGGAAGTGCATTATTTTTTGATGGATATTTAGCTGACTTTAACTTCATTGACGGTCAAGCCCTAACACCATCATCATTCGGTTCTACAAACTCAACCACAGGCGTATGGCAACCAGCTAAATACACAGGCACTTATGGCACTAATGGCTTCTACCTTAAATTCTCTGACATAGCTACTACATCAGGTTCTAATGCAGGACTAGGTAAAGACTTCTCTGGTAATAGTAACTACTGGACTACAAACAATATCTCTGTCACATCTGGAACAACGTATGATGCTATGACAGATAGTCCTACTAATACAAGTGCGACTGTGGCTAATTATGCAACGCTGAATCCGTTAAATAAAGACTCTGGTATAACAGTAACTCAAGCTAATTTACAGGCAACAGGTTCTGTTGGTAGTGTTGATAGAACTATATTTTCAACTATGTCTATTCCATCAAGTCAAAAAATATATTTTGAAGTTGTTGCAGTTACAGGGTCAAGTGGTGGAAATTATTTTTCCGTAGGTATTGCTCCATCTACATTAAGTTTATCTGCTCTAGTTGGTACAACTGGTTCATTTAGTATTGAAAGTAATCAAGCAGTAGATTCTTTAAAACGAATTTCTGGAACTGGTACAAGCTATGGTGCTGGAACTAATTTTGCGACAAATGACATTGTTCAAGTTGCAATAGACCAAGCTAATGGAAAAATTTGGTTTGGCAAAAATAACACTTGGTTTGATAGTGGCAACCCTTCTGCTGGAACTAATCCAGCTACATCTACAGTATCAACTTCAACAGAATATTTTCCAGCAGCTACATTTTATAATAATGGTCCTACATTAGCATTTAACTTCGGTCAAAGACCATTCGCATACACACCACCTACAGGCTTTGTAGCACTAAATACATTTAACCTTCCTACAAGCACTATTGTAAAAGGTAATACTGTGATGGATGCAACGCTATATACAGGGACAGGTAGTTCTTTATCAGTAACTAATACAAGTGCTTTTAAACCAGACTTTGTATGGGTAAAGGGTAGAAGTGGTGCTACAGACCATGCTTTATATGACTCTGTTCGTGGAACTACTATAGACTTGGTTTCTAACTCTACAGCAGCAGAAACAACACAAGCGCAAGGTTTAACTGCTTTTGGCACAGGTGGATTTACTGTAGGCACATTAGCTAAAATGAATACTAATGGTGCAACTTATGTAGGCTGGCAATGGCAAGCTGGTCAAGGCTCAACATCAAATATTACTGTAAACCAATATGGTTCTACACCTTCAATAGCATCTACTGTATCTGTAAACACAACTGCTGGGTTTAGTGTAGTGACTTGGGCAAATACTAGCACAAATGCAACTATTGGTCACGGACTTGGTGTTGCACCTAAGATGATTATTGCTAAAAATAGAACAGGAACAGCTGATAGCTGGTTAGTTTATCATAGTGCGTTAGGAGCAACAAAATTTTTAAGACTAGAGTCAACTGCTGCAGAGGCTACTAATATAGTTGTATGGAATAATACAGCACCTACATCAACAGTATTTAGCATAGGAACAGGTTTAGTTACAGGAAATTTTGTAGCCTATTGCTGGGCAGAAATAGCAGGGTTTAGTAAAATAGGAAGCTACACAGGTAATGGTTCTACAGATGGTCCGTTTATATATACAGGGTTTAGACCTAAATTTATATTATATAAAGCAAGTGGTTCTGCAGAATCATGGATGATATATGATACAAGTAGAAACCCTTATAATGTAACAAATTTAGCATTAGCACCTCAATCATCAAGTGCTGAATTTGAAACAGCATCTATTAATAGAGCAATGGATATTTTATCTAATGGATTTAAACCTCGTGGAAGTGATGGAAATATTAATAGCTCAGGTGCTACATACATTTACGCAGCATTTGCAGAAAACCCATTTAAAAACGCACTAGCAAGATAACAAAGGAAAAATTATGTTTTTATTAAACGGAAAACACTTACCAGAAGGAGTAGGCTTTAGAGACGCTAATGGCACACAGTATGCGTCTAACTGGCTTAACCTATCTACAGAAGAAGAAAAACTAGCTATTGGTATTACATGGGTAGCTGACCCTGTTCGTGCAGATGATAGATTCTACTGGGATGGTGATATTAATAACCCTAAAGCTCTTGAAGACAAGCTAGAAGTCAAAGAAGATGGCACACCACTCTATAAACAAGTGTATGATAAAGCTACAGAGTCTATGGTTGACACTACAGAACAAGTCGTCACTAAAGGTTTAAAGTCTAATTTTATCTCTCAAGTTAAAGATACAGCAGGTTCATTATTAGCACAAACAGACTGGTATATTATTCGTAAAGCAGAACGTAACGTAGATATTCCTGAAGAAATAGCTTTAAAACGCACACAAATCGTCACAGAAGCGAATAGATTAGAAACTGATATCAAAGCATCAACTACTGTAGAAGGTCTTATAGAGGTATTAAACGCACAAAACTGGGGTGAATAATGTTTGGTATATCCGCATTTGCTGAAACCTCGTTTAGTACGCTAGGCAAGATTGGTGGCATAGTATTAGCTACTGCACAAGTAAATGCAGACGCTACCGTTACAGCTAATGCTAATGCGATAAAACCATTTAGTGCTGCTATTACAGCAGACGCTACTGTTACAGGTAGTGCAACAAGAATAAGATTAGATAGTGGTTCTATAAACGGAACTGCTAATGTAAGTGCTGTTTACTTACGCATAAGAGATGCTGTAGGTTCTATTACAGGTAATGCGACTGTAACTGCTCTAGGTTCATTTGAGGCAAGTGGTTCAGCAAGTATTACTGCTAATGGTCAAGTAGAACTTAATTATCTACGCATCAGAACAGACGCTGGAAATATTACAGGCATAACAACTGTATCTTGTTTAGCAGGTTATGAAGTAAGTGGTGAAGCACAAGTAGTCACTAATGCTAGCGTCTATTGTCTAGGTGGTATTATCACAGGTTCAAGTGCATCTATCACACCTATAGCCACAGTAACAGCAAACGGAATTATACAAGGTGAAGGATGGACACCTGTGACACCATCTTCAGATACATGGACAGCAACATCACCAAGTTCAGACACATGGACAACAATTTCACCATCATCAGATATATGGTATAGACAAGGATAAAAAATGGCAAAAACCAAAATTTCAGAATTTAGCTCAACAGCCGCAGATAATACGGATATTACCAATATCAATATTGCTGAAGGTTGTTCACCAGCTAACTTAAACAACTCCATTCGTAGTTTAATGGCATTACTAAAAGACCAACAAACAGGTGCTAGTGGTGACCCATTTACAGTTGCAGGTACATTAGTATCGTCAGGCACAGTAGACATTACAGGTGCATTTAGACTAGACGGCACAGCAGGTGCTAGTGGTCAAGTATTGTTATCGGCAGGTGGTAGCACAACACCTACATGGGGTAATATGTTTGTAGCTGGTATGATAATGCTATGGTCAGGTTCTTCAGCAACTATTCCTAGTGGTTGGGTATTATGTGATGGCACAAACTCTACACCAGACTTACGTAACCGTTTTGTAGTAGGTGCTACATCTACATACGCTGTAGGTGCTACAGGTGGTAGTGCTAATGCTATTGTCGTATCTCATACACATACTGCAACAGTCGCAACAACTTCACTTACTGGTGAAATTAGTAGCCAATATTCTAACGGTAGTAATTTTGGTGGCACAACTGGTGTTTTCTCACAATCAAACTATTATGTAGATGGTGATGGTGGTGAAACAAGAAATGGTAGAACTATTTACTTTGACGGTTCTCATAACCATACAGCAACTATTTCTACAGAAGGTGCAAGTGGCACTAATGCTAACTTACCTCCTTACTATGCTCTCTGTTACATTATGAAGACCTAATATGCCTACACAACGTATAGCATTTAAAGAATGGTTACCAGACCAACCTAGCATTTTAGACTCTGTATCAGAAGCTAACAATGTTATTCCACTCGCTGTAGGTTATGGTCCGTTTAAGTCAGCAGTAACTTATTCAGGTGCAGCATCAGAAAACCTAAATAACTGCTTTGCTGCTAAACTAGACAATGATGTATTTATTTTTGCTGGTGGTGCTACTAAACTATTTAGAGTAGACAATGATGACTTATCTTTAATAGACGAGTCTAAAGCAGGTGGATATACAGGTTTAAATAGATGGCAATTCTTACAATTTGGTAGCCTTGCAATAGCATCTAATGGCTCTGAAAAGATACAAGCGTTTGACGTAAACAGTTCTACAGCTTTTGCAGATGTGAGTTCAGAAGCACCTATCGCTAAATACATTACAGTAGTTCGTGACTTCGTAGTTGCAGGTAATATTGGCGCAGGTACATCACCTAATAAAGTGCAATGGTCAGGTATCAATGATGCAACCACATGGACTACAACTGCTACATCACAATCAGACTATCAAATAATTCCTGATGGTGGTGATATAACCGGTGTTGTCGGTGGTGAGTTTGGTATCGTATTCCTAGAAAAAGCCATTGTGCGTATGTCATATATTGGTACACCACTTATATTCCAATTTGACACTATCTCTCGTAACGTAGGCTGTATAGAAGGTAACTCTATTGCACAATACGCAGGTACAGCTTATTTCTTATCAGATGACGGTTTCTATGCTACCAATGGTCAAACATTAACTGGTATTGGTGCTGAAAAGGTAGATAGATACTTCTTTAACAACGCTAACATTGGTGATATTGACTCTATATCAGCAGCAGTAGACCCTGAACGTAACCTTGTTATTTGGAATTATACTAACGTATCTGGTGGTCGTTCATTACTTATCTATAACTTTGAAACACAAAAATGGTGTGAAGCTGATACAGATGTAGACTATTTATCTACACTTGCTACTCCAGGTGCAACATTAGATGGTCTTGATTCTGCTTACAATGTTACAGCAGGTTCATTTACAATAGGAAAACAATATACAATTAGAAGTGTAGGCACAACAGACTATACACTTATAGGTGCAGTCGCTAACACAGTAGGCGTATTATTTACAGCTACCGGTGTAGGTTCAGGTACAGGTGTAGCCATAGATATGGCAGCTTCAGCAGCAGCTTTAAAAACATCTGATACACTTGTAACTACACTAGACGATAGACTATATAAAGGTGGTAAGTTCTTATTTGGTGGTGTTCGTGATACTAGAATTATCACATTTACAGGAACATACGCTACAGGTTCTATTATTACTAATGACCTAGAATATGGTTATAACTCTGTAGTCACACTTATTAGACCATCTGTAGACAATGGTTCTGCTAACGTACAAGTTGCTAGTCGTAGAATGTTAGATGACACTATTACTTATGGTTCATCTGTATCTGCAAGTCAAGAAGATAGATGTTCTGTAAGAAGTGCAGGTCGTTATCATAGAGTAGCTTTAACACCTACAGGTGCGAACTGGTCATCTGCAATTGGTATGGATATAGACTACTCTGAACAAGGAACTAGATAATGGCACGTAGTGATATGTACCGTAAACTACCTTGGACAGGTGGTGACCCTAGAAGTGTAGCGGAAATTGTAAATGGTCTTGTAGAAGGTAAGTCTAACAATACAGGTGACTTTTCTACAGCTACAAGTACTACAACTACTACACTTTATAATGAACGTATAGGTTTTAATTCAGTTATCTTATTTATGCCTTTAGACCATGACTCATCTCAAGAAATAAAAGACATTTACTTTACAAACTTTGCACAAGGAAGTTGTGTAGTTAATCATGGAAGTCATGCTGTTGCAAGGAACTTTCGTTATATAATAGTAGGATGATATTACATTATATACCTAAAGACCAATTACGTTCACATTGGAACTTTATCAAGCATGGTTTAGAAATAGTTCGTTCTAAAGGACATCCTGAATGGATAGTAGAAGATGTCTATTGTGACTGCTACGAACAACGTTCTATGGCGTTTCTAGCTATCACTAATAACCAACCTTATGGCTTTGTCGTATTACAGCCTATGGGTAATGCACTTCATGTATGGGCAGCATGGTCATCTATTAACAGCGAATTATTATTACAAGAAGCATGGCAAGAAATTCAAGCAATAGCAAAACAAGGCAGTAAAACAAGAATTACTTTTACATCTCAAAGACGTGGTTGGGATAGAAAAGCTCTACAAATGGGTTTTAAACCTTCAACATGGGAATATACACTTTAAGGAAAGAAATATGAAATTACTGAATTTATCTAATTGGCTTACAGGTTTAGTGGAGTCATTTACATTTTATGGTGGTGGTGGAGGTGGCGGTCAGTCACAAACAACGACTTCTGGTATAGACCCATCTATGAGACCTTATGTAGAAAAAGGTTTATCAGAAGCCCAAAAACTCTACGAAACATATACGCCTAAATACTTTGCAGGTCCTACATTTGTAGGTCCATCTACACAAACAGAGTCAGCATTACAAATGGCAGAAGCTAATGTTGGTGCTACTACACCTGTTATCTCACAATTATTAGGTCAACAAAGAAATGTATTAGGTGGTCAATACTTAGGACCTAACCCATATCTTGAAGCTGCTTTAAAACCTGCACAAGATTTAGCTGCAAAACAATATTTTGATGCTATAAATCAAACTAGAAGTAATTTAGCTGGCTCTGGTCGTTTAGGTTCTGGCGCACAAGTAAAACTAGAAGGATTAGCACAAGAAAACTTAGCTGATGCACTCGCTAACCAAGCAGGTACGGCAGCTTATCAAAATTATGCAACAGAACGTGGTATTCAAGAAAATACAGCTAGATATATACCACAACTTCTACAGTCAACTTATGCTCCTTCATCACAATTATTAAATATTGGTCAAGCACGTGAAGATTATTCTCAAAGAGCATTACAGTCAGATATTGACAGATTTAACTTTGAACAAAACTTACCATACCAAAGACTTGCACAATTTACATCTACAGTTGCAGGTCAACCATTAACTACTCGTTCAGAAACAACATCTAGTGGTGGTGGTAAGATTGTATGTACAGCTATGAACGCTGAATATGGTTTTGGTAGCTTCCGTAACGCTATCTGGTTAGCACAGTCTAAAGACTTAGACCCAGCATACGAAAAAGGTTATCACACACTATTCTTACCATTAGTCAACTATGCTTATAAGAGTGGTCAAAAGAATGCCCTACAACGCATTTTAAGGGGTGTTTTAGAGCATATCGCAAGACATAGGACTGCTGATATATGGAAACAAAAACGTGGTAAAAACAGAGATAATTTAGGTATGGTTTACAGATTTATTCTTGAACCTATTTGCTATGTAGTAGGAAAGGTAGGCAGATAATGAGTGACCCAATAACAGCAGCAATGGTAGGAGCAGGTGTTGGTGGTGGCACATCTTTACTTAGAGGTAAAAGTCTAGGTTCAGCATTACAAAATGCAGCTATCGGTGGTGCATTAGGTGGTGCAGGTAGTTATCTAGGTGGTGCTATGGGTGGTGCAGGGAATGTAGGTGGTGCTGCAAAAGGTGGCATTAACTTCTCTAGCATTGGTTCTGGTTTAGGTGGCACTACAGGTCTTCCAGTAGGTGGGCAAGGAGTTAATTTAGCGTCTTTAGGTTATGATGCAACACAAGGTGCAAACTTATTAGGTAATTTTGGAACTGGCATTACGCAAACAGCTAATCCATTATTATATTTAAGTGGCACACCTGGAGTATTAGATGATGCTATGAATTTAACAAACCCAGTTACTGATAGTGTATTTAGTAGAATGGGAACTTCTGTGATAGATTCAATCAAAGCCAATCCATTCCCAGCAGCAAATTTAGGTATGAGTGTATATGATAGAATGAATCCATCACAAGCACCATTACAACCATCTCCAATGCAAAGCGCACAGCAACTTATAAGTGGTCAAACTCCTGTGCCTACTCCACAATTTAACAGTTTACTACAAGCATCACGCAGACCAATTTTCATAGGATAAATCATGGCAATATTTGATAACTTTTCAAACCCATTTGAAGGTATGACACCTTTTGGTAGCACTATACCTACTGGTATTTTAAGCGAAGCAGATGAATCAAAGCTACGTAATCAAGCATTGTTTCAAGGGTTATTAGGAACTGCTGCTACATATTTAGCTACGCCTAAAAACTTAGGTGCAGGTTCGCCATTACCATATATTGGAAAAGCATTTTTAGGTGGTATGAACGCATCTCAAGATGTTGTAGATAGGGCTTTACTTGCTCAATATAGAAAACAATTAGCAACAGCAAGAGATGATAACTTATATAATGTAGACGGTGCGTTAGTAAATAGAGCAGGTCAAGTTGTTTATCAAAGTCCTACTAAAGAAAAAGAAAGAAAAACAGCAGTAGTTGATGGCGTATTAGTTGATGCTAATACAGGAGAAAAAATATACGAGTCTACTAAACAACCTAAACTTAATACAGATATTATTGACGTTGGTGGTAAAAAAATTCTTATTAATAAAGATACTGGCGAACCAATACAAGAATATAAGATAACAGGTGGTGGGTTAGGATTAAAAGATATTTATGGTGAACCACAAAAAGATGCAAGTGGTAAATTAGTTTACATTCCAAAAATACCTGGTTATCCAGTTAGAGATATGAGTGGTAATATTATTCAAGGTGATGTTCAATTAGCAGAAAAAGACGTAAAACCTCCTACAGAAGAGCAGTCAAAAGCTAGAACATTTTATAAGCGTATGGAAGGTGCTACAAGCGTATTTAATAAACCTGCTTTAGATGCAAAAGGCAACCCTATACTAGACGCTAATGGAAATCCATTAACTGTTGAACAAGTTGCTGGAAAACCTGAAATTGGTGCTGAAATTGCAGGAGCATTGCCTATAGTAGGTGGAGTTGCAAAAAGAAGTGCAGAATCACCTAATAGACAGCTTTATAGACAAGCACAAGAAAATTGGGTAACAGCTAACTTACGTAAAGAGTCTGGAGCTGTTATTGGTGCAGAAGAAATGCAACAAGAAATTAAAAAATACTTCCCACAACTTGGTGAAGGACCTGAAGTTATTGCTCAGAAAGCTGAAGCTAGAAGAATAGCTGAAGAAGGCATGAAATTAAATGCTAATTTTCCAGCAGAAAAAACAACTGAGCCAACACAAAAAACACAACCAAAGCAAACATCAACCAAGGGATTAAAAATTGGTCAAGTTGTTAATGGTTTTAAATATTTAGGTGGAGACCCTAATAATCAAAATTCTTGGAGTAAATAATGGCAGCAAATCCATGGGAAATGAATTGGCAAACAGAGCAAGCTCCATCTCAACAAGGTGGTATGCCTTGGCAAATGAACTGGAAGGAAGATAAGAAACAAATAGATTTTAGTATTCCTACAGAAGAAGCATTACGTACAAGCTCTGTAAAAGAGCAACCTGTAACTAGAAGTTATACAGATGAATTAAAAAGACAATTAGGTCTTACTGCTCGCTATTTAACAGAAGGCGTTGTAGGAACTGGAGATATTCTTACTTCACCTATTCGTGCATTAGGAAATGCTATTCTTCCAGAAAGTTTACAAGCTAAACCATTAGCACCAGCTTTAACTAGAAATTTACCACAGCCAGAAACTACTATGGAAAGAATGGTAGCAGGTCCATCACGAGCTTTAGCAAGTACATTAGGCACAGGAGGTATTGGAGCATTAGCAAAACCTGTGTCACAACTAGGTAAAACTATTCAACAAGCATTTACAGCTAACGCACCTACGCAAGCAGCAGCAGCTACAGGCGGTGGTTTAGGACAAGCAAGTGTTGCAGAATTAGGTGGTGGTCAAGTTGCTCAAACAATAGCAGGATTGGGTGGAAGTCTTGCAGGTGCAGGAATTATCAGACCAAAGGCTACTGGTCTGTCTACTCAACAATTACAAAATGCTACTAGAGATGAAACACTTAAATTAGGCAGAGATGCTGGTTATGTTGCATTGCCTACAGATGTAGGTGGTAGAAAAACAGGTCGTTTCTTAGAAGGTGTATCTGGTAAATTCAAAACAGAAGAATTAGCTAGTGCTAGAAACCAACAAGTTACTAATAACCTAACTAAACGATATTTAGACTTACCTGAAGATACTCCATTAACAACTGAAGTATTAGAAAATGCTAGAACATCTGTATATCCTGCTTATGAAGCAATTGCTGAAACAGGAACTATTAATCTAGGCAGTAAAAACCCATTCTCTAATATTGTTACCGGTATTAATAAAGTCACAGGTGGTAAAAATGCACTTATGCAAGATATACCTGATACATATACTATGGATGCTGCAACAGCTATTCAAAAGTTAAAAGAGTTACGTAGTGATGGTAGTGCTTACTTGCGTTCAGGCACTAACATTATGAAACCTAACCCTAAAGAAGTAGCACGTGGTAATAGATATTTAGCTGAAGCAGATAAGTTAGAAAAAGCTATTGAAAACCATGTTGTTAAATTAGGTCAACCAGAACTTATCAATCAATTTAGAGACGCAAGAAGATATATTGCTAAAACATTTACAGTAGAAAAAGCATTAAATCCACAAACAGGAACTGTAGATGCTAAAAAGATAGCTAAACAATTAGACCAAGGTGTTCCTATCACAGATGAATTAGCATTAGTAGGTAAATTTGCTAAAGCATTTCCAAAGACAACAAAAGTAGTTGCAGAAGCTCCTGCTCCATTTTCAGCATTAGATTTATATGGTGCTGGTGCTGGTGCTGGTGTTGATATACTTACAGGTATTCCTGCATTATCTCTCTTAGCTCCTGCAAGAATTGCATCAAGATATGGTTTAATGACACAACCAGGTCAAAGACTTCTTGCAACACCACAATATACGCCAAGAACAGCGCCATTTGTGCCATATCAAGGCTTACTTAATATTCAAGAATAAGGAACAGTAATGGTAAACAACGATACAGATTCACGTTTAAGTACACATGAAGAAGTTTGTGCTATTCGCTATGAGCAAATTAATGCAAGGCTCAAACGCCTCGAACAAATCCTTTTAGGCACAGCAGGTTTTGTTATTGTCTTTTTGTTGACACAACTATCAAAATGAAACAATTTCTCATGGCAGTTACTTTAGTATTGCTATGGTTGTTTTTATATGACTATGCAGACGGTAAAGAGTTACCAAAAGAAATGTCTATGAAAACAGATGTAGGTGAAGTTGTGCTTACTACAGAAGAATGTATCTTTATAAAGATGGGTTTAAGAAACTATCCTTATGCTGCATACGCTACTGAAAAAGGTAAAGCTAACCACGAAGGATGTTGGCGTAAAGATGATGTCAATGGTATGTCATCTGTCTTAATTTACTTTCCTGAAATAGACTCTACAGCAGTATATAACCCACAACTATTTAGCCCACGTTCAACACTATGACATTTATAACTGAAAACAATATAGCGAACTTGTATGACACACTTATACAATTCCCTGTGTTTGACGAATATAAACTCCCACCAGCATCTAAAGTGGACTTCGTAGTAGTGCATGACGATACTATCTGTGGTCAATATGAACCACCAGAGTCAGGTGAACCACATATTATCACTATATCTACTGCAAAGTGCGGACATTTAGATACTGTCATCAAGACCATCTGTCACGAAATTATCCACATGATATGTTATCTTGAATCCCCTAAAACCGAGAAATACACAAGTCACAAAGGTTTATTCTTAAAACTACAAAAGAGAGTAGCTAACACACTTGGCTACGACCCTAAAGAACTATAAGGAGAATATCATAGACCCTGTAACCATATTAGCAGCATTAGGACCATTAGCAGTAGACTTAGGTAAGTCACTTATCAATCGCTTTATAGCACCTGACCAATTCAAACCAGCTACTATAGAACAATACGCTCAGATGAAACAAATTGACTTAGAGTTTTTTAAAGTAATGAATGAAGCTGGTGGTGGTAATCCATCATATCCATGGGTAGAAGCTATTGTAAGACTCATGCGACCATTTATTGGTTTATTAGTATTAGCAACATGGGCTACAATGCACCTACAAGGTATCGCAACACCTGAAGTAGATAACTTTGCAAGTGCTGTAGGTTTCTATCTCTTTGGGGAACGTAGTTTATTCTACATTAAAAAGAAATGATAGTCTTAAACATACTTAACTTTATCGGTTTAGCTATACTTAAATTATTAGTCGTATGCCTATTATTCGTGGCTATGGGTTTCTCTATTCTATTTATGTATGCTATGCAATATCTCACACAGGCTCTAACGTATATAGACAAACATGTTAATTGAAGTAAAAAGGTTTGAGTTTAAAGACACATATACTGTAGGAAAAATGTATATAGATAATATATACGAATGTTACACGTTGGAAGATGTTGTTAGAAAAGGAGCTAAAGTAAATGGACAAACAGCTATTCCTACTGGCACTTATAACCTCATTATTAATCATAGCAATCGTTTCAATAGGGATTTACCTTTACTAGAAAACGTGCCTAATTTTACCGGTGTTCGTATTCATGCAGGTAATACATCAGCTCATACAGAAGGATGTATATTAGTAGGCACAACATGGTCAGGTAAAGACTTTATTGGCAATTCAAGAGTAGCGTTTAACAAACTATTTGAGAAGCTCAAGAAAGCTAAAAAAGTCACAATTAAGATATGCTAGATTATCTTATATGCGACATATTGTGCGCTATTACTCACTTTAAATACGTGTTTCTAATGCTAATTTTATATCTAGTATATAATAAAGTATCTCAACAATAGGGGAACTGTTTGAAGATATTACTTTTAGATATAGAGTGCGCACCAAATCTTGCAACAGTATGGGGAATATGGCAGCAAAACATTGCACTTAACCAACTCCTAGAGTCATCATATACATTATGCTATGCAGCTAAATGGTATGGTGAGAAAAAGATTATGTTTGACTCTGTATATAAGTCAGATAGAAAAGCAATGCTCAAGTCTATTCACTCTCTTATGGATGAAGCTGACGCAATCGTTCACTATAATGGCAATAGGTTTGATATACCTATGCTTAATAAAGAGTTCCTAGAAGCTGGTATGCCACCTCCTAGCCCTGCTAAACACATTGACTTACTACAAACATCTCGTAGCAAATTTAGATTCGTTTCTAATAAACTAGACTATATTGCACAGCGTTTAGGTCTTGGTAAAAAGACAGCACATGAAGGTCATGAGTTATGGCTTAAAGTTATGAATAACGATAGGTCAGCATGGAAACGCATGGAAGAATACAATAGGAATGACGTTGTATTGTTAGAGAAAGTATATGACAAGTTTAAAGGTTGGATAAGTAATCATCCTAATCACAATCACTTTTCAGAAGAAAGAGTATGCCCTAGCTGCGCAAGTCATAAAGTGCAACAACGTGGTTATGCTGTATTAACTGGTGGAAAGTATCCAAGATTCCAATGTCAATCTTGTGGTTCTTGGTTCAGAGGTAATAAAAAAGTAACAACAGATAAGTCAGAAAAATTTGTTAAAATATAGGACAGTTATGCAACGTTCAGAAGTAGAAATTATCTGCAATCACATGTTAGGTAGAGTGATTGTATCCTGTGAAGCATTACATGGTGATAGCACTATAGTCATCACATTAGATGACGATAGCCTAATTGAAATTAGTGGTGAAGAGTTATCTATCTATGGCGAACTAACGCCTAGAGATGATTGATACCAAATATTAATAAAGTCTTTTAGCTTATCTACACCATGACCAAGTATAGCAAGTTTATCTTGACTAACTTTATAAAACTCATTTACTTCAGTTCCTGTATTATCGCTATATCCATTTATCACTAACACAGTAAACTTATCATGGTTTGCTAGTGCTTTTAAAAGTATCTTTTGACCTAAAGATATTTCTTCATTTTTACGCTTCCATTCTCCAATAAGAAAATATCCACGTCTTTCAAAAACCATGTCAATGTTAGATGGCATGGCTTTAGGATTGTCTAGTATTACACCTTTTAAAAACCCAAAGTCTGTATGACTAGCATACGCATTACGCATTGCATTAGACACAAACTACAGTACCATTAGGATGTAATTGACATACAGTCACAGAACCATCTGGTGCTAGTATAGTCGTAGTTTGAGCCAAAGCCTTTTCAGTTCCCCATATAGCTAATGCAGCCATCACTACAATAAATATCCAATATATCTTATTCATCATCAAATCTTTCTAAGATAGCTTCCACTTCAGGTGGGTTAATAGCATCTTCATCTCTAGTAGCTTCTAATAGCTTATTCTTATACCAATCAGACTTCTCTAAATCTTGCTGTGGATTATCTTTAAACGGATAACGTAAGTCATACTTTAACTTACATCCTTTTAGATACCCAATATATTCTTCTTTTGTTAAACGACTTTTAATTACGTCTATTGCTTCTATACCACCTACCATGTAATGTGGAGGTCTATTCACCATATCTACCATAACTATCCCCTTATAAAAAATAAATCAATCACCTGATACGTACCATAAAAAAAGCCTATTATACTACCAATTACTAAAATCCATATAATATAATCAATTACTTTTTCCAGAATTTCCATGCTTCATTCCTTTTAAATAATCCATTACGTTCACCGTATGGAGTTGGTTTAGGTAAAGTAATATATCCTTGTCTTTCTAAATTAGATAGCCTATGTCTATTAGTTACGCAATTTTGAATAATATCTTTTAACGTACAATTAGGATGAGTATTTATGTACGACTTAATAAAGTTAGCTTGTCTTTGCTCATCTAACTTTGTATACATTATATTTCATTCCTTTTTTAGAGGCATTTACTTCAGCCCTATCAATATTAAAATACTTAGCCCAATTACTTTTACTTCCTTTTGGCATTGGTTTAGGTAGTGTAATTAATCCTTTTTTATCTAATTCTCTAACTCTAGTATGATTGCCAAATGCGTGTAATATAACATGGTTTCTTCCTGCTGTAGGATGTTCTTCCATATATTTATTTACTATGTCTATTAATTGTTCATCAGTTACTTGCATTTTTTATTCCATGAGCTTGTTCTAGTAATCTTGCAAATCTAAATATTCTATCTATTGTAACCAACTGGTCACCTTTTCCAAATGCTTCTTTATATATCTTAATTATTTCTTCTTGCGTTAATGCTTTAGAGTCCATTATTGCTTTCAATCAATCGTTGTGTTGCTTCTGAATACTTATTCATTGATTTATATTCTTCTATCTTATCACCTCTAAATAACGGTGTAATCTTAATATGATGTGTTGCATTTTTGAGGTCATTAAGATATGACAGTTCTTTAGGATGAAATGACCACAGGTAAGACTTTTTAAGGTCACCAGACTTAACATCAAACTCTTCATAAAGCCATGCTACAGGTTCTTTTTTAGCCATTAGTAAAACACCATCCTTCCTATGTGAGTAATTTTTTGATGACCAAACCACGAATGTTTCGGCATAATGGAATCATCATGGAAGTATAAAGCATTTGCAACTGGGTTAGCATATTTATGAAATACAATTGCATCAAGCACCAATAGTTGCGTTTCAAGATACGTCTTTTTATCAACCTTCTTATGGCTCTCGTCTGTAACGCCAATAAATTGCCCAGAAGCATAAATAACAGAGCATACATCACGACCCCAAAGACCAGATTTGACACGATTACGAATAACATTAATGACACCTAGCTTCTCCTCTAATGTTCTATTATTAACTTCGTGATACACAGCAGTAGCATAGCACGAAACTTCTAGTTCTAAGTTATGTATATCCATTACAGACCTTTCATGGTTTTCTTGTGTCTAGTAAACCCATATAAGCGTATAATTCTACTATAAATCTAAAAGAAAGGAGAAACGCCATGTGGACATCACCATCAGCAACTGAAATGCGCTTTGGATTTGAAGTAACTATGTACGTAATGAACAAGTAAATAAATAGGGGAGGTCAAACTCCCCTTTTTACTAGAAGGGCAAATCTGAATCATCTGCACCTTCAACTGCTGGTTTACTTCTTGTTTCACCCTGAGTTTCTTTCATTTGTACAGAACCGCTAATAAATTTGCCGTTCTTACCTTCTCTAATCCAACCACTAATTCTAAATTCAATACCATCTACGTTAGCAGTTCCTGTGTAATCAGGTCGTTTAGGATTGTCACCCTTATCGTTTTTAAATAACGTAAACGTATTCGTGTTGTCATATTCAGCCATCTAATTGCTCCTTTGGAAATAATAATTTATCTTCTTTTAAATCTATGTCAAATATAGGTTTGCGTTTCCAACGTGTAGGCTCTACATTATCTTCTACAAACTTCATAAATTCTAACGCTAAAGGTTTATACCAGTCAAACCATTCTTTGCTTCTTTCAATAATTTGTATAGTAATACCTTGTGGTGTCCACACTACAAAATAACATCTTGGCGCACCACATACTTCCATTTGTAACTGTGTTTGGAAATAATAACGGTCTGGAATCATACCATAAAACTCTTGACTATATGGACATTTGACTTCTATTGGAAGTCTGTTTAGGAAACCATCTGGACTAGCACCTAGCGGTAAATCAGGATGTACTATAAGTTTATTACCAGTTTCAGTAATCTCTCCCATAGCCTTTTCAAATTCACATATAGCTAAATGCTCATGTAGATTACCCCATTCAGTCATCTCATTACCTTCAAATGGAGCTTCTCTTAAAGTCATTTGACGCCATAATTTTTGTCTCTCATATACAGATGCCCAGCAATTGCTGGCTGTAATAATATTATGACGTCTATTATCTGTTAAATGACTCATGCAGACTTCTTGAGTTCGTTAGCATAGTCACGTAATTTAGTTTGTGCGCCAGGTGTTAATTTAAAAAACGCTTGTTTTAACTCACCACGTTTTGCAGCTTCTTCTAAATTGTTTTTAGCAATCTCTAATTGTTCTTCTGTAAGTTCTTCTACAACAGGATTGTTTTGTTGATAGATAGCATTAACAACTTCATTAGCGGATGCAAACTCTGTGCCACCAATGCCAAGACAAGCTAAAGCACGACCTATAGCAGATGTTTCGCAATTCTCTACATAAGATGTGCCATTAATTTGGCTAGACTTTCTAAACTCTTGTGCATGACCTGTAGCAAATGTTTGCACACCTGAGTCTGTATGTAATCCTACATAAGCCTTAACAATACATTGGTCATCATCAATCTTAACTATTTCAGTTGTTAGAAAGTAATTAGGAAACTTCTCTCTAAATTCTTGAACACGTAATGCAACTGTCTTATATTCTTTACCTCTAATATTTACTACGCCTTCTTTACTCATCATTTCTCTCCTGTTGTTTGGTTTCTATCTCGTGTAGTTCCTGCATCACTTGTTGGTAAAACATCAACTCTTCCATTTGCTCTCTCCCTTTCATCAAATCTTCTGTTAAATTCTTCTAAGTCTTTCCATACCTCTGGTAATATTTCAGCTATACGCTTTAAACCATCCGCCATATTATATACCCCCAAAATATAAAAAGAAACAACCATAACCATTTATTCATCATGTTTCTCCTGTTGGTCTAGTTTATGATAGGCTTCCTGTTCTTGTTGTTCAAGACGTTCCATATCATCTAAATATTCGTCTGGGTCTAAGTGGCGTTCCATTATATAGCTCCTGCTAACTTACCCATAACCCATATACATAAAGCTACATAAGCCCAAAATGCTATTGCTGTTACTATCATTGTTTTTATTTTCATGTCATCTCTCCTAAAAATTGACAATTGAACTTTAAGCTATAGTAAAATACCTGTCAAGAACTTTATATAAAAATTATATAATAAATATATTTGCATTTCAAAATTACTTGTGTTAAGGTTTTTGCCTATGGAAAACTTACGCTATATTATCTTAGACGAATTTGATGGAAAACCTTTGAGAGCCTTTAGTAACAAGGCTTCTGCTAAATGGTTTCTTGAGAATAGACCAGGATGTAAGCTCCTTGTTTTGCCTAAAGCAAAAGTTGTGCCAATGACAGAATTATATGAAGAATGTTTATTTTAAGGAGAGTATATGAAAATTAAGAACTGGGACAAGTTTCAACATTTTAAGCATAAAAGCGATATGAAATGGTTTAAATGCTATGGTCGTGACCTATTAAATGACCCTGATTTCATGAAAATGGATGATGTAAAACAGGCTACTTTATTCAAATTATGGTGTTTAGCAAGTGAGTCAAATGGTATTTTACCCAATGCTTATGACATTGCGTTCCGTTTAAGAAAACCTATTGCTTTTGTAGAAAAAATACTAATAGAATTAGATACTTGGTTTATAAAAGGGGAAAATATACAAGAATTATATACAAATTATATAACAGATAAGATAAGAGAAGATAAGATAATAAAAACCATTGTGCGTTTTGATGAGTTTTGGAATTTATATCCACCTGTTCGTAAAACTAACAAAAAAGGTTGTATGGAAAAATGGAAAGCAAAAGACCTTGACTTAATAGCTGATAAAGTTATAGGCTATGTCAAAACTATGAAAGAAACTAAACAATGGAAAGAAGGGTTTGTGCCAGCACCTATGACATTAATTAACCAGGAGAGGTGGGAAGATGGTAATATGCCAAAAATTAGAAACCCATGGGACAATGCGAAATGAAAATTGGAGAAGCATTAGATAAATTAACCATAACAAAAAAAGACATTAATGAATACTACAATACTGAATATGGAACTAGCGAGTTTCTTGTAAAGGATGCTTCAGTATTCACAGATGATGTTGTTAAATACTTTTCTGAAGAAATATCTTCAGGTTTGTCATTGGGCTTTGTAAAAACTGAACAAGACTTTAGGGTAAGAATGTCAGAGCTTACAATTGTAACCGGTGTAAGTTCACATGGCAAATCGTTATGGCTTTCGCAAGTCATATTAGCTCTTATGGGTCAACAAACTAAATGCTTGATAAGTAGCCTTGAGATGAGAGCTGTGCTTACTCTTTCTCGTATGATACAGCAAACCTTAAAGTCTACAGACCCCACAGAAGATTTTATTAAAAAGTTTTGCACTCGTGCATCTGACAAACTATGGATATATGACCAAACAGGAAGCACTACTACAGACGATATGATAGCTACGCTTTACTATGGCAAACATGTCTTAGGTGTAGAAGTATTTGTGATAGACAGTCTTATGAAAATGAGTGATATATCTGAAGACAACTACGAAAAGCAAAAATTATTTATTGATAGACTTGCAACATCTTGTCGTGATTTAAACATCCATATATTTTTAGTAGCACATACTCGTAAAATGGCAGATGAAACTATAGCTCCAGACGCAACTCACATTTTAGGCAGCTCTCATATTCGTAACCTTGCAGATAATATCTTATGCGTTTACAGATGCAAGAAAAAAGAACGTGATATTGAAAATGGTGAAAAAACTGCCGAAGAATTAAAAGGCGTTCCTGATTGTGTAGTATACTTACAAAAACAACGTAATTATCCGATTGAAGGCAGTTGGGGATTTTATTTTGACAATAAAGGATTGAGATATAAGGAGAGTCCATGACACTAGATAATATACCAATCACAACTATCACATCTCTTTACAATGCAGTAGAATATGTTGTGCAAAGGGAAGATAAACCTAAAGAAATATTACCATTGAAAGTTAGACAAAAGTTTGATAGATGGAAACGTGAAGACTTTTACAAGGATGACCACTATAAAGAAATGTGGGATAAGAATTGGATAAACCATGACCATAAATGATTTTATCAAGGAATGTAAAAAACTATTTGGAAATAATATAGAATATAAAGCTGTATCTAAAGACGGACAAGTATTTAAAACGAAAGGATGGAGAGATGATAAAGTGGACATTAAATCAGCAAAACCTACCCATGTTGTACGAGAAATTAAAATCTCTTGACTTCACTAAACGTTGGCGTGTCACAGTCACAGACGCTAAACTAAATAGAAGTCTTGAACAAAACGAAAGACTATGGGAATTGTATACAAGCATAGGTCAGCATTTAGGCATAGAAAAAGACAAGATACACGAACTCATGGGATATAAATTCTTACGCTACCAAACAGAAATAGCAGGTATGCCTGTAGAACTTATAAAGTCAACCACTAAACTAACCACAAGTGAGATGACAGAATACCAGCAGCAAATAGAGGTATGGGCGCAGACTATGGGTTGGGGTTGGGATTTTTAGTGATATATCGTAATCAAAAACTAACTCAACTTTTAAGACAGCTACCTTGTCAACATTGTGGTATTATGTCTGAAACAGTTTGTGCTGCACACCGTAATGAAGGCAAAGGAATGGGTATCAAAGTATCAGATGCGTTATGTGCTGCATTATGTTATGAGTGCCATTACACATTAGACATGGGTAAAGATTTAACAAAAGAAGAAAGACGTGACATGTGGAATAGAGCTTACGTTACTACAATGCAATATCTTTGGGAACATGAAATGATAGGGATAATATAATGGGAAAAGGAAGCGCACCAAGACCGTTTACAGATAGAGCTGTATTTGATGAAAACTTTGACAGGATATTCGGCAAGAAAAAGAAAGATGCCTATACATCACCACATCTAATAGAATACGAACTTAACAAGTCAACAGGTGAATTAGACAGATTATACGAAGGCACATCTAAGCCTAGTAGTGAGCAGTTTGATGGCGAGTAAATCACCTACACAATTATCATTAGCTAAACTACGAGAAGAAGGATACATTGTTGATGTTGTAGAGAGATGGATACCAGGAGCGAATATTAGAAAAGACCTCTATGGCTTCATAGATATAATAGCTTTAAAAGGCAAAGAAACATTAGTAGTTCAAACTACTTCAGCAAGTAACCTATCGGCACGCTGTAAAAAAATAGCTGACCATGAAAATGTAGGTGCAGTTCGTGAAGCAGGTTGGACTATTCATGTGCATGGTTGGCATCAAGACGATAAAAGGAAATGGCATTGCAAAGTGAAAGATGTATCGTGAAAGAAAAGATACTAGCTTATCTTACAGAACCACGAACCATAAACGACATAGCAGAACATATACAATCTAACTATCCTATTACAAAGAACATACTTGTAGAGATGAGAGATGCAAATGTTATTCATGCTTACAAAGATAATCAAAATAGACTCATGCACTATTACGTGCCACAACCACATCCACTACAAATTATATTTGGACACACAGCAAACTTTACAGATGACCAGATAAAAGGCATTATCATACATAATGCAGATGACGCTAAACATAACTTACAACAAAGAACTACACAAGAAACATTTGGACAAAGCGTAGCATATACGCTAACACAATATGATTAGTATGGAACGTTTATTATCTATCCTAGAAGACTGGGCTAGATGGATGAAGTCGGATAATCACAAGCTAGGTTATCCATCTAAAAGCATAGGCATGTCATCAGGTGGTGAGTCTACAAGCGAAGTGTTTGAAGAAATGTGTTCAGCTCAAGACATGAGTAACATACGCACTATACACGCTATCATACATAGCCTAGAACAAGGACAACAAGACGCTATCTATGCTAAATACTTAGGTGCTAAACCACCACTAGCTTATCCATGGCAATTAGACATGGCATACGATAATTTACTGACCATTGCAGGAAGACGGATAAACGCATAAACTTGTTGCACGAAAGCATAATTATATGTTATAATCACGCCTATGTGGACAATTCCTGTCCGTAAGAAACGTAATTCTACAAAAGCCTGACTGCACTCTCTCCGTGGTTGGGCTTTTTCTTTTATATGACATTCTCAGTTACTATATGCACAACGTGCGGAACACCATTTGATGAAACAGGTTATGATAAATGCCCTGATTGTCAATACGACCACAGATTTATTAAGTTAAGGAAAAGTTATGAAGAAACCAACAACGAAAAAGGGCAAGATGGCGAAAGTCAGCAAAGTGATGAAAGAATTTAAAACAGGTTCATTACATTCAGGTAAAGGTGGTAAAGTAGTAAAATCTCCTAAACAAGCTATCGCTATTGCACTTAGCGAAGCTGGTATGTCTAAAAAAAAGAAAGGTAAATAATTATGCCAATGGTAAACGGAAAGAAATACGCATATACTAAAACAGGTATGGCAGCAGCTAAAAAAGCAGCAAGCAAATCAGGTAAAAAAATGGTTTCTAAACCTGCAAAGAAAGCTATGAAAAATGGCAAATAAGCCAGGTCTCTACGCAAACATTGCAGCCAAAAGAGCTAGAATAAAAGCTGGTTCAGGCGAAAAGATGCGCAAAGTAGGAAGTAAGGGCGCACCTACAGCTATGCAATTTAAACAAGCAGCAAAGACAGCAAAGAAAAAGAAATGAGTGTTTGGCAAAAGAAAGCAGGTAAGAACCCTAAAGGTGGCTTAAACGCTAAAGGTCGTGCCTCATACAATAGAGAAACAGGTGGTAATTTAAAAGCACCAGTAAAGTCAGGCGATAATCCTAGACGTGCATCTTTCCTAGCAAGAATGGGTAATATGCCAGGACCAGAACGCAAACCTAACGGTGAACCAACAAGACTATTACTATCACTAAAAGCATGGGGAGCATCTAGCAAAGCAGACGCAAAAGCGAAAGCTAAAGCTATAAGCGCAAGAAACAAAAAGAAGTAATGCTGAAATTAGATATATACGTAGGATATGACGGTAAGGTAGAACCAGTTGCATATCATAACTTTTGCCAGTCAGTTATAGAAAAGTCATCTATACCGGTAAGTTTTACACCATTAGCATTAAACACTTTAAAAGACTACGAAGAAACACATAAAGACGGTAGCAACGCATTTATCTACTCACGCTTTTTAGTGCCATATCTAAATAACTTTAAAGGTATCGCATTATTTGTAGATGGCGATATGATATGTAGAACAGATATAGCAGAGATACTAGCGAACTTTGATAATGACGAAGCAGTCAAAGTCGTAAAGCATAACTACACAACAAAGCATCCTATCAAGTATCTAGGTGCAAAGAACGAAGACTATCCTAAAAAGAATTGGTCTTCAGTAATGTTATGGAACTGTTCACATTGGTTGAACCGTCAGCTAACACCTAAGTTTGTGCAAGAGCAAACAGGTAAATACCTACACAGGTTTGAATGGTTAAAGTATCCTGAAGAACAAGTAGGTAAGCTAGACGAAACATGGAACTGGCTAGAAACAGAATACGAATACAACCCAGATGCTAAGTTAGTGCATCACACATTAGGCACACCATGCTTTAAAGACTATCAGAATACAGACTATAGTCAAGAATGGTTTGAGACGTACCAAAGAATGATATACCCATTAAAAGGAAAAAACAGGGAAAGCGAATTATGAACTTCTTAGACTATTTAACAAATGCTATGACAGGTGCTGCACCATCTCAACAAGAACTTATGATGAGAGATATGGCTGCAAAAGGGTTATTACAGCAATCTAATATGGGATTAACACCTGACGAACTTAAACTATTAAGACAAAAATCAGGTGCAGCAGCAACTCCATCAGAAATTCAAGCTATTCAGAATGAAAGATTAAGAAGAGAATCAGGAGCAGCAGTAAGCCCAAGTGAATTACAACGCACTCCAGTTCAAATGCCAGAATATGTGTCTCCTAAAGGGCAAATTCCTTCAGTACAAATGCCTCAGGTAAGAAGACAATCAGGTACATTACCACCAGTTCAGATGCCATCTATTTCATCTGGATATATGCAAAACTTAATTAATCCTGGTATGACTATGCAACAAAACTATATTGACCCAAGACTCATTGAAATGATGTATTATAGAGGGTTACTAAACCAATAAAGAAATAAGGCGAAAAGGGTCGCTCCCTGTCATGCTAACTCATGACTAGCCTTTTTATTCACCTAGTTAGGGGTAAATATGCAATACTATGTATATCAACTTATAGACCCAAGAAATAGCAAACCTTTCTATGTAGGAAAGGGTAAGGGCGAAAGAATGTATGCCCATGAGAGAGAAGCTGAAGGTAAAAGTCAGCATCCTAAATGCAGGGTTATAAGGGAAATAAAAGAATTAGGCTACGTTATAGAGTATAAGATACTCAAAAGGTTTGAAGACGAAGAACAAGCCTATTTATACGAAGCTGAAGTTATATTAGATATAGGACTAGAAAACCTAACAAACCTAGTTCATGGTGGCAATATAAACACCAATAAACGTAGTAATAATTGCGAACACAGAGCTATGGTATCTTTATTAGCAGTTATACTAAAAAAGACTCGTGGTAATTTTAGTCATAACACAATGACATTTGCAGGGTTACAATTAGATATAACTAATACTTTAAGAATTATTGTTACTAAAAACCTAGAAAAGCTATTTGCTAAGAGAGGAATAGACTGGGTATTTAATGAATTTAAGAAGCACAATGTTAATTTATATGTAATTAATCAGGAGCAACCAACCTAGCGGAGTTGCGAAAACTATGGAAAATACAGAAAACTTTGAAAAAGTAGAAGGCGATTTATCAAAAGTAGAAAATCGTGGTGGTAGAAGAGAAGGTTCAGGTAGAAAGCCTGGTGTTCCTAACAAAATGTCAGCCACAGTTAAGCAAAACGTCATTGAAGTGTTTGAGCAATTAGGTGGCGTAGAACACATGAAGCAATGGGCTATAGATAACCCTAATAACTTTTATAACATATACGCAAAGATATTACCTACACAAACTGAAATTAGTGGAGCAGATGGCTCTGCATTACCTATCGGAATAGGAATTACTTTTGTCAAGCCAGACGATAGCTCAGTTTCCGAATAAACTAGACTTCTTATTTGAACCACACCGTTACAAAGTAGCATACGGCGGTAGAGGTTCTGGTAAGTCATGGTCTATGGCTAGAGCATTGCTTATAAAAGCAGCTAATGAGCCAACACGTGTCTTATGCGCACGTGAAATACAAAAGTCTATTAAGCAGTCAGTACATACATTACTTAACGACCAAATACAAGCATTAGGTCTAGGAGCTTTCTATGAAGTATTGGAAGCAGAGATACGTGGTCTTAATGGTAGCACGTTCAGTTTTACTGGGTTGGCTACTAATACTGTGGAGTCCATTAAGTCTTTTGAAGGATGTGATATTGTCTGGGTGGAAGAGGCACAAACAGTATCAAAGAAGTCGTGGGATATTTTAATACCTACAATACGTAAACCTAATTCAGAGATATGGGTATCATTTAACCCAAATATAGACACAGACGACACATACCAAAGATTTGTAGTTAATCCACCAGAGAACGCTAAAGTCGTTAAGGTTAATTACCAAGACAACCCATGGTTTCCTGAAGTACTAGAGATAGAACGTCAGCATAGCGAAAAGACTAACCCTGACTATGCAAACATATGGGAAGGTGAATGTAAAGCAGCAGTAGATGGTGCTATCTATGCTAACGAGATAAGAGAAGCACAAGAGAATGGTCGTATAACAACTGTTCCTTATGACCCAATGCTAAAGGTTCATGTAGTGATGGACTTAGGTTGGAACGATAGCATGTCAGTTATCCTATGCCAAAAAGGTGTATCAGACTTACGTGTTATTGGTTACATAGAAGATGACCACAGAACATTAGATAGTTATTCAGCACAGTTAAAAGATATGTCATACAATTGGGGAACTATGTTCTTACCACATGACGGACAGTCTAAAGACTTTAAGCATGGCATATCAGCAGAAGATATTATGCGTAAACTTGGTTGGGATGTACGTATTGTTCCTAAACAAGATATAGAGTCTGGCATTAAACTAGCACGAATGAACTTTCACAGAATATACTTTGACAAGTCAGCAAATAGACTTGTGGAATGTTTAAAGAATTATCGCAGAAGTATAAACTCTGCAACTAACGAACCTGGTGCGCCATTACATGACGAATATAGCCATGGTGCAGACGCATTTAGATACTTATGTACTTCCATAGAAAACATGA
>Ga0315909_10001949_pt1 | contig 27074 bp, 17 predicted proteins | sample LakEriMetagenome_11_FD_203527 | JGI IMG/M metagenome (GOLD analysis project Ga0315909, IMG submission 203527) | Freshwater fungal communities from buoy surface, Lake Erie, Ohio, United States - Buoy 2 MA125 | ecosystem: Environmental > Aquatic > Freshwater > Lake | place: USA: Lake Erie, Ohio...
TGAGATCGAGTGCGTGGCGCTTGTCGGGGTTGGACGTGGCCGGTTCGGTTGCGGGATCGAGCAGGTGAAATGTCACCTCCGCTTCGCCACCGTAAAACTCGGCGTCGGTCGCCCGGAAGGCGTACTCCGGCAGCACTTCACCTTCGAGGTCACGCGTCGCACCAGTGGCGAACTGTCCCACGTAGTCCGTGTAGCGGTTGTAGAAAAAGGTGAGCGCGCCGGTGACGCGCCCCGTCTTTTTTCGGAACGACAGATCGAGGTTCAGGCATCTTTCCTGTTCCAGCATGTCGTTGCCGATTTCAAATGTGCCCGTGGCGACGTGCGGCCCATTCGCGTACAGTTCCTGATACGTGGGCGCGCGCTGTGAAAATGCACCATTCAGCGCGATGGCATAGCCTTCCACGGGCGTGTAGATGGCGCCGATGGAGGCGCTCACGCTATCGAATGTGCGGTTCCGCGCGGGGCCGAACCTGGCATCCTCCTCGGCGTTGGCCGTGATGTGATCGTAGCGCAATCCGAATTGCAGCCGGACGGGATCGAGCGCCACCTCCTCGAAGACGAACAGCGAATTTGTGAGCGTCTCGGTGCGCGGGAGGAATCCCTCCGCGCCGAGCGCGGAGAAATCGCTGCGCTGCGTCTGGAAGCCGAACGTGCCCTCGAACGGGCCGAGCTTTTCATGCGTGACATCAATGCGCCCGTCGTAGCCGCGGTTTTTGAAGGTGGTCCCTGGCGTCGCGCCCTCGAACTCGGTGTGTTTGTAATCCGAGACGGCGAGGCTGTATTTGATGGCCTTGATGTGCGCGAACGGATTGGTGAATCCGCCGCGGAAATCCCAGCGGCGTTGTTCGAGATCGATCGTCACGGACGGCTCCGCGGGCGAACCGTAGTTCGTGTTGAAGCCCGAGAAGGCGAGGCCGAAGAAGCCGCTGTCCCAAATATAGGACGCGCCGCCGGAGAGGCCCTCGTTCCTCATGTTGCTGTTCGGCAGCACGCCGTGCGCTTCCGTTTGCCCCTCCTCGAGCGGCATGGCAAGACGGCGCTGCTCCGAACGCGCAAAGCCGGGGATCTGCAGATCGTCCGTCGCGCGCTTGTAGCCTTCGAGGTGCCAGGCGAAGCCGCCGACGCCGCCCTCCAGCGTGAAGGCGCCCCCGCGCTCCGCGTTCACCGAGCTGTAGTTTGTCGAGATGCTGCCGCGCACCGGGACGGCGATGCGCTCCTGCGGGATGCGTCCGTCAATGGTGTTCACCACGCCGCCGATGGCATTGGGGCCGTAGAGCAGCGTCGCTGGGCCGCGCACGACCTCGATGCTCGTGACGGACACGGGATCGAAGCTGACCGCGTGATCCACGCTTGCCGCCGAGGCGTCAATGGTGTTGCTGCCATTTTGCAGGATGCGGATGCGGTCGCCGTCCTGCCCGCGGATGATGGGCCGGCTTGCCGCCGGGCCGTAGTAGGTGGAGCGCACGCCGGGCGTGCGCGAGAGCGTCTCGCCGAGCGTGGGCTGGAGTGCGAGGAGCAGGCGGTCGCCCTTGAGGATGAAGACGGGCTGCGCCTGCTCGAAGAGCGTTCGCGCCAGCGGTGCGCTGATGATGGTTTCGTCGAGGGGCATGGGGGCCGGGTCGGCTGGTTTTTCCGCGAGCGCGAGGCCGTGCGCGATCACGCTTGCAATGGAGATGCTGAGGATATTTTTCATGATGAGATGAGATAAGTGCTGAGTTGGATGAGTTGGATGAGTTGCGCCGCGCGGGGAATTCCGCGGATGCGCCAGGAGACGAATGGATGAAATGCCGCGCGCGACTGCGCATGGCGGATGAAGAGGGAGCGTTTGGAAAATCAGGAGTCGTGCCGCGATGTGTCGCCGCAACCCGTTCAGACTTGAGGGAAATGTGTCCCGTGCGGGACGTTGAGAACGCCTTTATCCGTCCCATGCGGGATCGGGCCTCACCGGCACTCTGAAACCCGGCGCGAAATGCACCGGGTTGTTTTTCAAACTCTCCCTATGCGCCTGCCATCGGCGGCCCGCGATCCGACAGACCGCCGCCGAGGAAAATCGCCGGAACATCCGCGTCGCCCACAAGCAGGTCGGAGCATTGCACCATCATCGGCGCGTTCACGCAGAACGTTGCGATGGTCGGAGAATCCAATCCGCCGGTGGCGAGCAGCGTCACTACGCATTCATGCTCCCCGTGCCCCGCATTCGCACCGTGCAGCAGCTCGTGGAATGCCGGCGAAGCTGCGAGCACATTGGCGCACAGCCAGCAGAGGAGCAGCAGGATGGAGATGCGGCGTTTCACGAAGTCGGCTTCGTAAGTGCGGCAGTCATCGGATCAAGTCAAGTTTCCAAAGATGGGCATCGGAGGGATGGGGTATCACGTCGGAAAATGCGGCGGAGTCCGGCGGGTCCGCGCCGGACTCACCACCTCAAAAGGCACGCCGAGACCGATCGGTTTGAGCGGACGCTGGCGCGGCAGCTCTGGGCGTTGCACGCACACGGGGAACGCCCGGTGCGGGTGTGGTTCATGGACGAGCACCGCTACGGACTGATCGCCCACACGCGGCGGCACTGGGGGCTGCGGCGCTACCGCACCCACGCGTATACCCGCCCTACCAAAGTCCGCGCCTTTCTGCTTCCAAGCCTCAGTCCAGCGTGAAACATGCGCAACATCACAATGGACGTCACACACGCGAAGCAACGAATCGCAAAGCTGCGCAGCGAAATCAACGGGCACGATCGCCGATATTACGTCGAGGCGCAGCCGACGATCAGCGATGCCGCGTACGACGAGCTTTACCGTGAGCTGAGTGAGATCGAAGCCGCGCACCCGGAACTCGTCACGCCCGATTCGCCGACGCAGCGGGTGGGCGGCGCGCCGTCGAAGGGCTTCACTCAGGTGCGCCATGCGCTGCCGATGCTCTCACTGGAAAAGATCGAGCCGCCGACGCTCACGGGCGCGGATGCGGAGCTGGAATTTGCGAAGCGTGTGCGCTTGCAGGATGAGCGTACGGTCGAGGAACTGCGCTGGTTTGATCAGACTATCCGCAAGCAGCTCGGTGCGGAGAAAGTCGGCTACGTGATGGAGCCGAAGGTGGATGGCGTCTCGATTTCCGTGCATTACCGCGACGGCGTGCTCGCGCTCGGCGTCACGCGCGGCGACGGCACGACGGGCGATGACATCACGGCAAATCTCCGCGCGGTAAAGGCCATCCCGCTGCGTCTCGACATGCAAAACCCGCCCGCGCTGCTCGAAGTCCGCGGCGAGGCGTACATGCCGGTGAAGGAATTTGAGGCGATGAACGCCGCGCTCGAAGCCGCCGGCGAGAAGACGCTGCCGAATGCGCGCAACGCCACCGCGGGCACGCTTAAACAGCTCGATTCCAGCGCCGTCGGAAAGCGCCCCGTGCGGGCCGTTTTCTACGCGGTGGGTGCGCTCGACGGCATCAGCTTTGCCACGCACGCGGAGACGTTGCGTGCGCTGAAGAAGTTCGGTCTTCCCGTGCAGGAAGTCTGGTGGGAATGCGATGACATGGAGGACGTGATCGCGAAGTATCAGCGCGAGGTGGTGAGCGATTACGACGAGAGCCGCGACCTGCGCACGCGGCTGCACTACGAGATTGATGGCATCGTGATCAAAGTGAACGACCGGGCCGCGTGGGAGCGCATTCCCGCGAAGGCGAAGGCGCCGGGCTACGCGACTGTTCACAAACCTGTGCCGTGGATTTCCGGCGCGATCACGGAGTTGCTCGGCATCACGATCCAGGTCGGACGCACCGGCGTGCTCACGCCCGTCGCGGAACTGAAGCCCGTCTTCGTGCAGGGCTCCACCGTCTCGCGCGCGACGCTGCACAACGACGACGAAATCAGGCGTAAGGACATCCGCATCGGTGACGCGGTGATCATCCGGAAGGCCGGCATGGTGATCCCCGAGGTGATCGAAGTCATGAAATCGAAACGCCACGACGATGCGCGGCCATTCGATCTCTTCGGGCACGTCGGCGGAAAATGCCCCGCGTGTGGTGGGACGATTTCGCGTTCGCAGGTCTCGACCGGCAAGAAGACCGAGGTCGCGTGGCGCTGCGAAAACATCTCCGGCTGTCCCGCGCAGCTTGTTCGGCGCGTCGAGTTCTTCGGCCAGCGCAGCGCACTCGACATCGAGGGCGTCGGCGGAGTCTTCGCGGAGAAGGCCGTCGAACGCGGCCTCGTGAAATCGCCACTCGATCTTTTCGAGCTGCGCCTCGACGCACTTGCGAAGCTCAACCTCGGCACTGATGACGAGCCGCGCATCTTCGGCGAGAAGAACGCCACGAAAGTCATCGAGGGCATCGCGCGAGCGAAGACACAGCCGCTCGCCCGCTGGCTGCACGCGCTCGCCATTCCTGAGATCGGCGAGGAGACTGCGCACGATCTTGCGAAGTTTCACGACGATCTTGCCGCCATCGGCGATTCGAAGCTGCTGCGCGACGTGCTTGCGCTCGTCGAACTGCGCGAGCGTATCGAGGCGAGCAGCCCGCGCGCACGGATCAACAAGGACAAAAGCGAACTCGAAAAACAACAGCTCGCCACGCAGCACGCAGCGCTCGCCGAGGAGGCGAAGGCAGTCGGGCAGCGGCTCATCGCTGCCGATTTTGCCGCTCCGGCAAAAAGGAAAGGCGCGACGGAGATGGACGCCACGGTGGTTGTCGGCCCCGTGGCCGCGCGCAATGCGCTGGATTGGTTCGCAAGCGCGATCGGGCGCGCCGTGCTGAAAAGGCTCGGTGATCTCGGCATCCATCCGAAGGGCGGCACTGCGTCCGTGGCGGCATCACCATTCACCGGCAAGACCTGCGTGCTCACCGGCACGCTGGAAAAGATGTCGCGCAGCGAGGCGCAGGAAAAAATCCGTGCGCTCGGCGGCAACGTCAGCAGCAGCGTGAGCAGTAAGACGCATTTCGTCATCGCCGGGCCCGGTGCCGGCAGCAAACTCGACGAAGCTCGCGACCTAGGTGTGCGCATCCTCGACGAAGCGGAATTCCTCGCACTTCTTGGCTCCGGCGCGACGAAAGCGGACAAGCCGCAGGGGTGATCTCGACTGGCGGCTCGTCGCGCGGACGGATCGTTATTTCATCAAGAAATTCGAGGACGAGACGAACCTGCGTTGCAGCCTGCTGGTGGACGGCAGTCGCTCAATGAACTTCGGCTCGGGCGGCTACACGAAGGCCGAATATGCGCGTACGCTCGCGGCGACACTCGCGTATTTTCTGTCGCATCAGGGCGACGCGACGGGGCTGCTCACCTTTGATGAACAGGTGCGCGAATACCTGCCCGCGCGGAATCGTCCGGGGCATTTGCGGCATCTCATGCTCGCGCTGGAAAAGCCCGCGCACGGCAGCAGCACGGATGTCGCGGCACCGCTGCGGCGCATCGCGGAGCTGGTGCGGAAACGCAGCCTCATCGTGCTCATCAGCGACTTGCTTGCGCCGATCGAGTCGCTCGCGACCTCGCTGCCGCTGCTCACAGCGAGCCGGCATGAGGTGGTCGTTTTCCAAGTGATCGATCCGGCGGAGCGCACGTTTGATTTCGATCAGGCCGCGCGCTTTCTCGACATGGAGAGCGGGCGCGATCTGTTTCTCGATCCATCGCTGGCCCGCGCGGAATACGTGCGTCGCTTCGAGGCGCACATGGAGTCCGTGCGCGGCACCTGCGAAGGGCTCGGCATCAGCCACGTGCTGCTCGACACCTCGAAGCCGCTCGAATTCGCGCTGTTTGATTTTCTGAAGGCGCGCTCGATGCGCGGGAAGCTCATTCGCAGAAAGGGGGGGGCGTGAATTTCCTCTCGCCGCTCTTTCTCCTCGGCGCGCTAGCCGTTGCAGGGCCGATCATTTTTCATCTCATCCGCCGCACGACGCGCGAGGTGAAGCCGTTCAGTTCGCTCATGTTTCTCCAGCCGACTCCGCCGCGCGTGACGCGACGGAGCCGCCTCGAAAACCTCTGGCTCCTGCTGCTGCGCTGCCTCGTGCTGCTCGCCCTCGCGCTCGGGTTTGCGCGTCCGTTTTTCCGCGAGAGCACTGCGAAGAATGCGGGCAGATCTGCCGCGGGACGGCGCGTCGCGATCCTCGTGGACACGAGCGCTAGCATGAGGCGCGAGACGCTTTGGAAGCAGGCGCAGGAAAAGGCGGAGGCGCTACTCCGTTCGATGACTCCGGCTGATAACGTCGTGGTCGTCGCCTTTGATCGTACATCGCGCGTGCTCACCGACATGGAGCGCTGGCGCGCGACGCCGGTCGGCGAACGCGTGCCCGGCGCGGTGCGGCAGCTCGCGTCGGTGAGTCCGGGATGGAGTGGCACGAATCTCGGCGGGGCGATTTTGCAGGCACTCGATCTGATCGGCGGCGCACGCGATGCATTGCCGTCGCGCGGCGAGATCGTGATCATCACCGACATGCAGGAGGGCGCGCGGCTCGACGGGCTCCAGGGTCTCGAATGGCCGGCGAATGTGACTGTGCGTTTCGAGAAAGTTTCGGCGACGAAGACTGGCAATGCCGCTGCGCAGTGGCTCGTCGGCGGTGAGGAAGTGGATGGGCAGGGTGCGGAAGGCGGGATGCGCGTGCGGGTGAACAATGCGGCGGAGGCGAAGACGGAGCGTTTCCGTCTCGCGAGGGGCGCGGGGGCGGATGCGGGGCTCGATGCGTATGTCCCGGCAGGGCAGAGCCGTGTGGTGCGCGTGCCGAAACTACCGGCGGGCGTGGAGAAGCTTTCGCTCACCGGCGATGATGTTGATTTCGATAACACGCTCTGGCTGCTCCCGCCGCAGCCGCGGCGCATGCCCGTGATGTTCCTCGGCGCGGATGCGGACGACGACACGCGTGGCTCGCTGTTCTACCTGCGTCGCGCGTTCCAACAGACTACGCAGGAGATCGTGGAGATCACCGCGCGCCGCGCGAATGATACGGTTGTGACGTTTGAATTCCAAAAGACACAGCTCGTCGTGATCGGTGACGGTGCGAGCGATGCGCAGCTTGCCGCCGCGAGGGAGTTCGCCCGCGAGGGGAAGCTCGTGGTGGTGCCGCTCACCGACACGAAGAGCGCGGCAACGCTCGCGCGGCTGATCGATATTCCCGAGTTCAGCGCCGACGAGGCGACGGTCCGCGAATACGCGCTGCTCGCGCAGATTGATTTCCAGAGCCCGCTGTTTGCGCCGTTCGCCGATCCGCGGTTCAGCGATTTCACGAAGATCCATTTCTGGCACTACCGCCGGATCGATCCCGCTGCACTTCCGGGCGCGCGCGTGCTCGCGAGCTTCGAGAGCCGCGACCCGGCGATCGTGCGTGTCCCGCTCGGGAAAGGCGGCGTGATCGTGCTCACGAGCAGTTGGCGTCCTGCGGACAGCCAGCTTGCGCTTTCGTCGAAATTCGTTCCGATGCTGCACGCACTTCTCGATGAAAGCGCGGGGCTGCCGCCGGCGCGCGCGCAATATTTTGTCGGTGACGAAATCCCGCTGCCGCCGGGGCCGCAGCCGTTCACGATGCGCAAGCCGGATGGAACGGAGGCGTCCGTCGCCGCAGGCGGAAAATTCAACGCAACCGATCAGCCGGGGATCTACATCGCGAATCCCGGCGAACTTCGCTTTGTCGTGAATCTCGATCCCGGGGAAAGCCGCACGTCGCCGCTCGCGCCCGACTCTCTCGCGGCGCTCGCGCTGCCGATAGGGGACAAGCAGACGTCTGTGACGGCTGAGGATGCAGGTATCCATGCCGCCGCGACCGAGGCCGAGCAGAAGCAGAAGCTGTGGCGCTGGCTGGTGATCGCCGCAGTAATCTTCCTGATGGTGGAAACCGCCGTCGCTGCGAAGCTCTCCGCAGCCCAACGCAACTCCGAGGTCACCCCATGACTCTGCCTCTGCTCAAATCCGCACTGGAGCCGGTTGTCCGGCGCCAGAAACTTCTCCGCCTCATGCTGTGGTCGGCAGCCGTGTGGCTGGTTCTGGGCGCAATCGGATTCGCGCTTTGGAGATCCGATGTGCGCGGTGCTGCCGCCATCGGCGGACTTGGCGGTGCGGCGCTCATTGCTTGGATTGCCGTGCGACGGACGATCGCGGCATGGGAGCCGGACTATCTCGCGATCGCGCGGAGCGTGGAGCAGCGGCATCCGGATTTGCACGCGCTGCTCGTCACGGCGGTGGAGCAGTGTGCCGATCCCGTCACGGGCAAGCTCGACTTTCTCCAGCAGCGCGTCGTGGCCGATGCGGTCGCGGAAATGCGGAGGCGTGACTGCGTGCAGACGGTTCCCGGATGGCAGCTCGCGGGCGCGACAGCGCTGCAATTTGCAATGCTCGCGCTGCTCGGATTCTCGGCTGCCGCGCTTCGGCCTTCATCGGAAAATGCGCCGCGGCCCGTCGCGAACCGGACGCGGGAAGAAGTGACCGTAACGCCGGGCGATGTGGAATTGGAACGTGGCGCGGGGCTCGTGGTTCTGGCGAAATTTGGACGCGACGTGCCGAGCGAAGCGGTGCTTCTGCTCACTCCGAAGAATGCTCCGGCGAAGCGCATCCCGCTGGTGAAAAATCTCGATGACCCGGTTTTCGGCGGCGGTGTGCCGGAGGTGACCGGCGTCCTTTCGTATCGCGTGGAATATGCGGGACGTGCGTCGCGGGAATTCACGGTGAAGGTCTTCGAGCACCCGCGGCTGGATCGTGCAGATGCGCGCATGCGCTTCCCGGAATTTGCGAAGCTGCCGGAAAAGCTGATCGCGGACACGCGGCGTGTGAGCGCGGTGCAGGGGGCGACGCTTGATGTGGCGTTTCAGCTCAACAAACCGGTGCAGTCCGCACAGCTCGTCGCGAAGGACGGAAGCGTGGTGCCGCTGCGTGTGGATGCTGCAAAGGCTGTGGTGGAGCTGAAGGATTTTCCAGTCAGCAAGAGCGCGGTGTGGGAGCTGAAACTCAAGGACGCCGACGGTCGTGCAAACAAGCTCGCCGCGACATTTTCCCTCGATGCGCTGCCGAACCGCAGGCCCGAACTGAAGATCGTGACACCGAAGGGCGACCAGCGTGTGTCGCAGATCGAGGAAGTCGCGTTCCGTGTGGATGCGTGGGATGACTTCGGGCTGCGTGCGGCGGGCATCAGCTATTCCATCGGCGGCGGCGAGACGAAGGAGATCGCGCTCGCGCGCGATTCGAAGCCTGATGAAAAATTGCACCTGGAGCATGTGCTGAAGCTCGAGGAGATCGGCGTGAAAGTAGATGAGCTGGTGTCGTGGCATCTGTGGGCCGAGGACGTGGGCCCGGACGGAAAGCTGCGCCGTACGCAGAGCGACATTTTCTTCGCGGAGGTGCGGCCATTCGAGGAAATCTACCGGCCCGGCGACGACAGTTCCGGCGGCCAGCCGCCGCCGGGTGGTGGTGGGGGCGGTGAGGCGACGAATCTCGCGGATTTGCAGAAGCAGATCATCACCGCGACGTGAAATCTGAAACGCGCGGAGGACGACGCGGCTGCGGCTGCTCCGAGTGAAAAATATTTAAAGGACGAGCCGGTGGTGAAGGATTCGCAGGAGGAGGCGCTTGGCATGGCGCAGAAGCTTGCGGAAAGAATCGAGGAGCCGAAGTCCGCGGCGATCGCGGCGACTGTGATGCAGGAAATGCAGCGCGCTCTCGGACTTCTGACCACGGCGGAGAAGGCGACCGCGCCGCTGACGGATGCGCTTGCGGCGGAGCAGGCAGCCTACAACGCGCTTCTGAAACTCGCGGCGCATGAATTTCGCGTGCAGAGGAATCAGCAGCAGGGGAAGGGCAAGGGGCAGCAGCAGGGCGACAAGCAGCGCGCTCAGCTCGACCAGATCGAGATGAAGGATGAGAAGAAGCGGTATGAGAAACAGAGCGAGGCGGAGCAGCCGCAGAACGATCAACAGAAGGAGCAGCTCGCGGTTTTGAACCGCCTGAAGGAACTCGCGCAGCGGCAGCAGGACATCAATGAGCGTGTGAAGGAGCTGCAGAATGCCACTGAGGAGGCGAAGACGGAGAAGGAGCGCGAAGAAGCGAAGCGGCAGCTCAAGCGGTTGCGCGAGGAGGAGCAGCAGCTTCTCGCGGATGCGGACGAGCTGAAGCAGAAGATGGAGAAGGCGGAGAACCAGTCGCGTTTCGCCGAGGAACGCAAGCAACTCGAGCAGACGCGCAACGACGCGCAGCAGGCGGCGGAGTCCATGCAAAAGGGCGAAACGTCGCGCGCGTTGGCGGAGGGAAAACGCGCGGAGCAGGGCTTTCAGAAAATACGCGCTGACTTGCGCAAGAAGGCGAGCGGGCAGTTCAAGGACGAGATGCGGCAGATGCGTGCGGACGCCCGCGAACTCGCGCAGAAGCAGGAAAAGATTGCGGAGGATCTCAGCGCGAAGCCGCAGGAGAAGGAGCGTCGGACGCTCGACGGATCGAGCCCGCGCGAGAAGCTGGCGCAGGAATTTGAACAGCAGCAGAAGGGGCTCGGCGATTTGCGCGAGCGGATGCAGCGCGTGTCCGAGCAGGCCGAGGCCGCGGAGCCGCTGCTGGCACGGCAGCTTTACGACACGTTGCGCGAGAATGCGCAGGCGGGCACCGACGAGACGTTGAAGAAGGCGGGCGAACTTTCACGACGCGGATACGGCGCGCAGGTGAAGCAGTTCGAGGAGAAGGCGCGCGGCGAAGTGGAGAAGGTGAAGAAGGGTGTCGAGCGCGCGGCGGAGAGCGTGCTGGGTGATGAGGCTGAGGCGTTGCGTCAGGCACGCGCGGAACTCGATGCGCTCCGCAAGCAGCTCGATCGGGAGATGGCTGAGGCGCGTCCTGATTTGGCGCAGAACTCGCAAGCAGGGCAGGGGAAGGGCGCGGATTCGCGCGAGGACGCGGGTGGGAAAAATTCAGTGCCGGGCAAGGGCGGCGAGGCGAAAGCAGACGGTGAGAAGGCTGGCGGCGACGGAGAAGAGAAGACTTTGGAACAGCAAGGTGACGCTCAGAAAGATGAGGGCCAAAAGGGAGGCTCGCAGAAAGGCGATGGCCTGAAGGGTGAGGGCCAGAAGGGTGAGGGCCAGAAGGGTGAGGGCCAGAAGGGTGACGGGCAAAAAGGGGAGGGAGAGAAGAGCGATGGACAGCAGGGCGAAGGGCGCAAGGGCAAGGGGCAGAAGGGGCAGGGGCAACAGGGGAAGGGCGACGGCGAAGGAAAACAGGGCGGCGGCAAGGGCAGCACCGGTGCGGACGGTCAGCCGCAGAATTCGCAAGGCGCTGCCGAGGGGCAATCAGGCGGCGGCAAGCCTGGCGCGTCGCGCGGTGGCGAACAGCCGGGCGGCAAGCCGGCGGGTTCGCGTCTTGCGGACATCGCGTCGTCTGCGGGATCGCGCAACGGCGGCAACAACGCGGGCGGAGGCGGAGGTGGCGGACTCGATGGCGGGCCGCGATTCGATCAACGCGCGCCGCTGACGGGCGATGGATTTGTGGACTGGTCGGACCGGCTTCGGAATGTCGAGGAGATGCTCGACTCGCAGCAGTTGCGCCGCGAGGTCGCGGAGATTCGCGAGGCGGCGAAGGTCGTGCGCTCGGAGTTCAAGCGCGAGGGCGCGCAGCCGAAGTGGGACATCGTGAAATCGCAGATCAGCAAACCGCTGGCGGAGCTTCGCAATCGCGTGACCGAGGAACTCGCGCGGCGTGAGTCGAAGGAATCGCTGGTACCGATCGATCGCGATCCGGTGCCGGTGAAATATTCCGACCGCGTGCGGCGATACTACGAGGAACTCGGACGGAGCCGCTGATGGTCGTCGGCGCGATTTTTTTTGCCCGCAGGGAATGGCTCGCGCCGGTCGCGGCGGCGGGCGTGTTTGCGCTCGTGTTCATCGCGTGGTCGTATCTGCGTGCGCCGGGACGCTCGGCGCTGCGTGCCTTGTGCGCAGTGCTGAAGCTGCTTGGCGTGGCCGCGTTGCTTGCGTGCCTGCTCGAGCCGATGTGGATCCGCGAGAAGGCGAAGCCGGGGGCGAATGTTTTTGCGATCGTCGCGGACAACAGCCGCAGTCTCACGCTGAACGAGCCGGACGCGAAGATGTCGCGCGGTGCGGAAATCCGCGAGGCGCTCTCGGGCGGGCGGAGCGCGTGGCGGAAGGCGCTGGCGGAGAATTTTGTGGTGCGCGGATACCTCGCGGATTCGCGGCTGCGTCCGACGGATACTTTTGCCGGGATGAATTTCGACGGACGCACGAGCGCGCTCTGCGAGGCGCTGCGGCAGGTCGCGGCGCGGCATCACGGGCAGCCGCTCGCTGGCAGCGTGCTCTTGACCGATGGCAATGCGAGCGACCTTGCGGATGCCGCCGCGATCGAGGGACTGCCGCCTGTCTTTCCCGTCGTCTTCGGCACGGACAATGTCGGGCGCGATCTCGCGATCACGAATACAGCGGTGACGCTCACGTCGTTCGACGATGCGCCGGTGAGCGTGCAGGCGGATGTTGCGGTGTCGGGATTTGCGGACGAGGAAATCGTGGGCCGGCTTTTTCCCATCGCCGCAAGCGGAGCGAAAGACACCGAGCCGCTGCCCGCGGACGCGAAACCTGCGGCGGAAGAGAAGGTCAAAGTGCCGCGGGATGCGAAGAAGGTGGTGTTCCGTTTTCAACTGCGACCGGAAAAGACGGGCGTGGTTTTTTACAGGCTTGTTGTCGCCGCAAAGACCGGCGCGGCGCCGGAGATGACGATGGCGAACAACGAATCCATCGTGACCGTGGATCGCGGCAACGGGCCGTATCGCGTGCTCTACGTGGGCGGGCGCCCGAATTGGGAATACAAATTCCTCCGCCGTGCGATCGAGGGCGAGGAACAGACGCAGCTCGTGGCGCTCATCCGGATCGCGAAGCGCGAGCCGAAGTTTGAGTTCCGCGGGCGTGCAGGCGAATCGAGCAATCCGCTGTTCCGCGGATTTGGAAATCAGTCGAAGGAGGAGATCGAGCGATACGATCAGCCAGTGATGGTGCGGCTCGGCACGGAGGATGCGAATGAACTGGCCGGAGGTTTTCCGAAGACTGCGGAGGAGCTGTTCCGCTACCGCGCGATCATCATTGATGACGTGGAGGCGGAATTTTTCACTGCGGCGCAGATGTCGCTGCTGCAAAAGTTCGTGAGCGAACGCGGCGCGGGTTTCCTGATGCTCGGTGGCGCGGAGTCGTTCGGGGACGGCAACTATGCGCGCACCGCGATCGGCGAAATGCTGCCGGTGTATCTCGACACGAAGACGACTGCGGACGCTGGCGAGGCGCGACTTTCGCTGACTCGCGAGGGCTGGCTGCAGCCGTGGGCGCGGCTGCGCACGAACGAGGCGGATGAGCGCAAGCGGCTCGCGGAATTGCCGGCGTTTGGCGTGCTGAACCGCGTCGGAGCGGCGAAACCCGCGGCGACGGTGATCGCGACGGTGAACGACGGGAAGGGCGAGCATCCAGCGCTGGTCACGCAGCGCTTCGGACGTGGGCGGACGGCGGCGCTGCTGATCGGCGATTTGTGGCACGGCGGACTCGGTGATGAAGCGCGGCAGAAGGATATCGGACGCGCGTGGCGGCAGATGGTGCGATGGCTCGTCGCGGATGTGCCGGGCGCGGTCGAGGTGCGTGCGGAACCGCAGCCTGACGCGCAGACGGTGCGGATCGAAGTGCGCGCGCGTGATGCGAAGTTTGAGCCGATCGAAAACGCGCGCGTGACTTTGAGAATCCAGCGCGCGGGCGGGAAGGGGCCGGATGCCGAACTGACGATCCCGGCGGAACCTTCGCCGAAGGACGCGGGGCTCTACATCGCGAGCTACACGCCGCGTGAGAGCGGCGGCTACCGCGTGGAGGCGACGGTGCTGAACGAAAACGGCGCGAGCGCAGGAACGGCGGAGACGGGCTGGAGCACAAATCTCGACGCGGAGGAATTCCGTCTGCTCGCGCCGAACCGCGCACTGATGGAGCAGCTTGCACGGAAGACCGGCGGCGAGGTGATCGCGCCGGAAGGGCTGGAGAAATTTGCAAGGGATATGCCGCAGCGGAAGGCTCCGATCACGGAGACGAGCACCGAACCGCTATGGCACACGAGCGGGATGTTTCTGTTCGCGCTCGCATGTTTCCTCGGTGAGTGGGGGCTGCGGCGCAAATCCGGACTGGCATGAAGCGCATCATCTCACCCGTAGCCGCCGACGGAAGGAGGCGGGCACTTTTGAATGACGAAGGCCGAATGACGAATAACGAGCGGGGCGGCGTCTTCGTCATTCGTCATTCGTCATTCGTCATTTTTGATCAGCCCGCCTCCTGCCGTCGGCGGCTACGGAAAGTTTGCGCCCTTCTGACGGCGCTCATTTTTCTCAATGCGTTCGTCCATGCGGAGGAAAATGCGGGACGCGCTTCGGTGCTCATTGCGGTGAGCGCGGGCGGTGAGGAGCAATACGCGGATGCGTTTGCGAAATGGGCGTCGCACTGGCAGCGCGCTTGCGATGCAGGCGGTGCGAAGCATGCCACGTTTGGCATCGGGCAGGATGCGAGTGATGCGACGAAGGGAAACGGTGCGGCGCAGTCTGATCATGATCGCATGAAGGCTGCGCTCGACGCCGAGCCGAAAGACGGTGCGAACGAACTCTGGCTCGTGCTGCTTGGCCACGGCACTGCCGATGCGAAGGATGCGAAATTCAACCTGCGTGGCGATGATGTCTCGGTCTCGGAAATCGCGGCGTGGCTGAAGCCGTTCGGGCGTCCGGTGATCGTCGTGTGTGCTTTCTCGGCGAGCGGCGCGTGGCTGAAGCCGCTTGCTGCGCGGGGTCGCGTTATCGTGACTGCGACGAAGAACGGATCGGAGAACAATTACGCGCGCTTCGGGGGCTACCTCTCGCAGGCGATCGCCGATCCTGCGGCGGACATTGACAAGGACTGCGAGACTTCGCTGCTCGAGGCGTGGCTCACGGCTGCGCGCAAGACCGCGGATTTTTACAAGGAGGAGGGCCGGCTTGCGACCGAGCATTCGCTGCTCGAAGACAATGGCGACGGCCTCGGCACGCCGCCGGAGTGGTTCTCCGGCGTGCGCACAGTGAAGAAAACGAAGGACGGTACCGCGCCAGACGGCCTGCGTGCCGCACAGATACACCTCGTCCACAGCGCCGCCGATCGTGCGCTCACCGCGGAACAGCGCACGCAGCGGGACGCGCTGGAGCGTGAACTTGCCGCACTCCGGGATCGCAAAGGCACGATGAAGGAGGACGAATATTTCCGCGAACTCGAGGCGCTGCTGCTGAAGATCGCACGCATCTATCGCGGCGGATCGCAATAGCCGGCGCTGTTCGCCGTCCGCTTACTTCTGCGGCGCGGGTACCCCGCGGGCTCCTTCGCGGCGGCACTTTGAATTTTGCAGCGGCCTCGGCGGCGGGCATGAGCGGGATGCTTGTGTCCTTCTCGGTGTTGAAGGGCTGCGGAAAATCTGCGGCGCTCGCGAGCGCGGTGCCGAGCAGGGCGACGAGGAGCGAAAGGCGGGGAGCGATCATGGTGTGGGACAATCCGGGCAGGGTCGCACAGAATGGGGGAATGTGGAGAGGGCTACAGCCGGGACGTTTGAGCACGCTCGGCGGGCGTGCGAGGGGAAGGCGAAGTGTTCCGCCGCAAGTTTTTCTCACTCCGAATGAAAACCAGTTAAGGAATCGGTTCGTTGCTGATTCCCAAATCAATGCCTCACTTGCAACCCTGTATCCAAGGGATACCTCACGTGGCGGTGAGTGTGGTTTTTCCGTCCCCTAATCCATGAAACGATCCTTCCTCCTCATCGGGCTTCTGCCTGCCGTCGTCCTCGCAAATGCCATCCGTCCCGCCGAGCCGGCGGCGGAGAAATCATCGAAGTCTGCCGGTGCCGCAAAAATAGCGGTGCCCGCGAGCGAACGATGGAAGGATATTTCAAAGGCGGACGACGCGAGTTTCCGCAGGCATGTCGTTCCGCTGATGTCGCGTTCGGGATGCAGCGGGCGCGAGTGCCACGGGTCGTTCCAGGGCCGCGGGGGATTTCAGCTTTCGCTCTTCGGCTACGATTTTGAAAAGGATCATGAGGCGATCACAAAGGGCAAGGGTGGCGCGGAGGAGATTCGCGTGGATATGAAGGAGCCGATGAAGAGCCTCATCCTCGCGAAGCCGTCGCTCGACGGCGAGGAGCACAAGGGCAAGAAGCGCTTCGACAAGGGATCGTGGGAATACAATTTGATCCTGAAGTGGCTTCAGACTGGCGCGAAATCGGACGTCGCGGAGACGGGCGATTTTGCGAAGCTCGAAGTGCTGCCGAAGGAACTCGTTTTCAAGAAGAGCGGTGATGCGATCCAGTTGAAGGTGCTCGCGTATTGGAAGGACGGGACGGTCGAGGATGTCACGCAGCTCACGCGTTTCCGCACGAATGACGAATCGGTCGCGCTCGTGAACGACACGGGCCTCGTGACCTCGAAGACGCCGGGCGACACGCACATCGTGGCATTTTACGACAATGGCGTGGAGCCCGTGCCCGCGGTGCTGCCGGTTTCGGACAAGGTCGGCGCGAATTTTCCGAAGGTGCGGACGGCGACGAAGGTGGACGAGCTGGTGGTCGCGAAGCTGCGCAAGACGGGCATCCTGCCGAGCGAGATTTGCACGGACTCGGAATTCCTGCGCCGCGCTGCGCTCGATGTCACGGGCACGCTGCCGACGGCGCGCGAGGTGGAGGCTTTTGCAAAGGACACCGCGCCGGACAAGCGCAAGCGGAAGATTGACGAGCTGCTCACGCGCCCCGCTTACGCGGCGTGGTGGACGACGAAGCTCTGCGATTTTACCGGCAACAATCCGCGGCACATCCGGGCGAACGGAAACAATGGGAAGAACCTGAGCGGCGCGATGTCGCACCAGTGGTACGACTGGATCTACAAGCGCATCGCAGAGAACACGCCGTATGATCAACTCGCGGCGGGCATCGTGCTCGCGACGAGCCGCACTTCGGCGGATCAAAAGTACGCGGATTTCGTGCAGGAGATGGGCAGCTATTTTCGCACGGAGAATCCCGCGGAGTTCGCGAAGCGGCCGAATCTGCCGTGGTATTGGATGCGGCAGAATGTGCAGAAGCCGGAGGAAAAGGCGCTGTCGTTTGCGCACACTTTCCTCGGCGTGCGCATCGAGTGCGCGCAGTGCCACAAGCATCCGTTCGACCAGTGGACGAAGACGGACTTCGAGCACTTTCAGGCATTTTTCTCCGGCGTCGCGGGCGGAACCAAGGGCGGCGGTGAGAAGATGTCGAAGGGCGATACCTCGCCGTCGGTCGCGTCGGGAGAGATGACGCCCACGAGCCTGCGCGCGGAGATCAAGGCGAAGGTGGACAAGGCGATGGAGGGCAAGGTGGAGGATCCGAAGAAGGACAACGAGCGGCAGAAGATTGAACAGACCGAGATGGGCCGGCGCATCAGCGCGGGCGAGCCGATTCCGTGGGATGAGCTTTACGTGGACATCAAGCGCGTGGGCCAGCCGATGAAACAGGACAAGAAGGATTTCCAGAACAGCTCGCGGGTCATCACGCCGAAGATTCTCGGCGGCACGGAAGTGATGATGTCGCAGTATAACGATCCGCGCGCGCCGCTCATGGACTGGCTGCGCAGCAAGGAGAACCCGTACTTCGCGAAGGCATTTGTGAACCGCGTGTGGGCGTCGTATTTCAACCGCGGGATCGTGGAACCCGCGGACGACCTCAACCTCGCGAACGCGCCAAGCAATGCGGAGCTGTTCAACTATCTCGCGGACGGATTCATCGCGCACCATTTCGACATCAAGTGGCTGCACCGCGAGATCCTGAACAGCGACACGTATCAGCGGAGCTGGAAGACGAATGCGACGAACAAGCTCGATGAGAAAAACTTCAGCCACGCGGTGATCCGCCGACTGCCTGCAGAGGTGGTCTTTGACGCGATCGCAATGGCGACGGCCTCGACGGATCGCGCGGAGAAGTTCGCGACAGAAATCACCGAGCGAACGATCGGGCCGAACGCGTTTTCCGGCTACGGGAAGAACCGTGGCGGCGGCGACGGCTACGCGCTGACGATCTTCGGCAGGCCCGCGCGCGAGGTGAACTGCGACTGCGAGCGCACGACCGATCCGACTTTGCTTCAGACGATCTATACGCGGAATGATCCCGGCATGTTGAGCAAGCTGGAGGGGGTCAACCGCACGGGCTGGATGGACGAGGTGCGCAGCCGACTCGCGCCGGCGCAGGATCGCAGCGTCGAGGCCATCCGCGGCAGGATCGCGAAGATTGATGCGAAAGCTGCGGAAATGCTGAAGGAGCCGAAGAAGCCCGAGGCCGGCAATGCCGAGGCCGAGGCGCGTTATCAGGAGCAGATGAAGCAGTATGCGAACCGCGTCGCGGAAGTGAAAACGATGCGTGCCGATCTCGCGAAGCAACTCGCCGAGGCGGACAAGCCGCAGCGGAAATTCGATCTCGATACCGCGATCGGCGAGATATTCCTCCGCACAGTGAGCCGTCCCGCCACCGCCGAGGAGATCGCGCAGGCGAAGGCCGACATCGCCGCCGCGAAGAGGCCCGTGGATGGCATTCGCGATCTGCTCTGGGCGATGCTGAACACGCGCGAGTTCATGGTGAACCACTGATCCTTTCGACGACGAACAAGCCACGCCAAACCTCCAAACAAACACACCACCATGTCTAACTACATCTGCTGCGACGGCATCGCCCGCCGCGACTTCATCCGGGTCGGTGCCATCACCGGCTTCAGTCTCGGCTTCGGCCTGCAAAACTTCCTCGCGCACGCCGCGACCGAAGGCGTCTCATCCAAAGCGAAGGGCAAGGCTGCCATCTTTGTCCGCCTCGGCGGCGGGCCGAGCCACATGGACACCTTTGATCTTAAATCCGACGCGCCCGACACGCACCGCGGCGAATTCAAACCGATCGCGACGAATGTGGACGGCATGCAGATCTCCGAACACCTGCCGAAGCTCGCGAAGTGCGCGGACAAATTTGCGATTCTGCGCGGCGTCTCGCACACGCTCGCGGCGCACGACCTCGGCTCGATCTACATGGGCACCGGCAACCGTCCGCTGCCTTCGTTGCAATTTCCGAGCCTCGGCTCGGTCGTGTCGAAGGAACTCGGTGCGCCGCCGGAGCTGCCCGCATTCGTTGCCGTGCCCTCGCAGGGCAACAATCCGAGCGGCTATCTCGGCGTGGAATACGGCCCATTCGACACCGGCTCTGCGCCGCAGGCTGGCAAGCCCATGGAAATCCGCGGCCTCGCGTTGCGGGGCGTGACGATGGAGGACGTGGATCGCCGCCAGAACCTCGTGGGCCGCTACGACAGGGCCTTCGGCGAACTCGCGAAGGAGGACAAGATCCTCGCGGGCATGGATGAATTCGGACGCAAGGCATACGCCATGATGCGCTCCACGAAGGCGCGTGAGGCGTTCGACCTCTCGAAGGAATCCTCGAACATCACGAGCCTCTTCGGCACGGAGCAGTTCTCGCAGGGCGCACTGCTCGCGACGCGCCTCGTCGAGAGCGGCGTGAAATTTGTCACGCTGAATCTCGGCGGATGGGACACGCATTCGGACAACTTCAGCTCGCTGAAAAACCGTCTGCTCCCGCAGCTCGATGCGGGCCTCGCCGGACTCTTCCAGGCGCTCGCGCTCAAGGGGCTGCTCGATTCCACGGTCGTGTATGTCACCGGCGAATTCGGCCGCACTCCGAAGGTCAACCAGCGCGCCGGACGCGACCATTATCCGCGCGCGATGTTCACGCTGCTCGCGGGCGGCGGCATCAAGAACGGCCAGGTCGTCGGAGCCAGCGATGAGAAGGGCGAAGGCCCGAAGGACCACGGAATCTCGCCCGATGACATCGCAGCGACGTTCTTCACCGCGCTCGGCATCGATCCGCACAAGGAATACAAGACTCCGAGCGGACGCCCAGTGATGATCACGCGCAACGGAACACCAATCAAGGCGCTGCTCGTGTAGCCACCGTAGCGGGCTGGTCAAAAGTCACAAAGGCCGGATGCCGCGAGGCATCCGGCTTTTTCGTTTGCGGAAAAGGTGCCCGCCTCCTGCCGTCAGCGGCTACGCGATTTTGAAGCGCCCTTCGGACGCCGGTTCCTCGGCGACGGGATTGCGCAGGATGCCGATTTTCTCGATTTCGATCTCGGCGACATCGCCGGCGAGCAGCCAGCGGGGAGGGGTGCGCGCCATGCCGACGCCATGCGGCGTGCCGGTGAGAATCACTGTGCCGGGGAGCAGCGTGTTGCTGCTGCTGAGGAATTCGATGATCGTCGCGATGTCGAAAATCATGTCGTTCGTGCTCCAGTCCTGCAGAGTCTCGCCGTTTACGCGCGCGGCGATTTTCAGCGTGTGCGGGTCGGTGATTTCATCTGTCGTGACGATCACCGGGCCGAGCGGGCAGAACGTGTCGAACGATTTGCCGCGGCACCACTGTCCGCCGCCGCCGTCCTTCTGCCAGTCGCGCGCGCTCACGTCGTTCGCACAGGTGTAGCCGAGGACGTAGTCGAGCGCCGTTTCGCGCGAGACGTTTTTTGCGGCGCGTCCGATCACGACAGCGAGTTCCGCCTCGTAGTCCACCTTGTCGCTGCGCAGTCGGCGCGGTAGGAAAATGGGCGCGTCGGGATCCTGCGCGGCACCGGCGGACTTCACGAAGAGCACAGGAAATTTCGGCTCCGGCGAATTCGATTCCGCGGCGTGCTTCCGGTAGTTCAGCCCGATGCAGAGGATCGCGCTCGGAACGATCGGCGCGAGCAGCTTGCCCGAGACAGTCTCGCCAGTGTCCGTGAATGGCCCGAACGGACCGCCCGTGAGGCGCGTGAATTTTCCGCCGTCGTGCTGGCGGGCGTGGGTGATGGAATTGTCGGAGAGTTGGAGTCGTGCGATGCGCATCCCCGTTCGTTAGCGGGTCGGGCGGGGTGGGGCAACTTTCGATTTGCCAGCGGCGTGAAGCTGCGCAGACTGCGCGCCCATTTTCTACAAAGCACAATGAACAAACCAAAAGTCCTGGTGGCAGATCCTGTGAGTGAGCGCGGCATTGCCGAATTGCAGGAGGGCGGTCTGCTCGACGTGACGGTGAAGACCGGCCTGAAAGAAGACGAACTTCTCAAGATCATCGGCGAGTTCGACGGCCTCGTCGTGCGCTCGCAGACGAAGGTGAATGCGCGCGTCATCGAGGCGGCGAAGAAACTGAAGGTCGTGGGACGCGCCGGTGTCGGCGTGGACAATGTGGACGTGGAGGCCGCGACGAAGCGCGGCGTGGTGGTGATGAACACGCCCGCGGGCAACACGATCTCCACGGCGGAGCACGCGTTCAGCCTGCTCATGGCGATCTCGCGGAACATCGCGCAGGCGGATGCCTCGGTGAAGGCGGGCAAATGGGATCGCAAGTCTTTCGAGGGCGTGGAGCTTTACGGCAAGACGCTCGCCATTCTCGGCATGGGCCGCATCGGCACGGAGATCGCGCGGCGCGCGATCGCGTTCGGCATGCGGGTCTTCGCATACGACCCGTATCTCTCCGCAAGCCGCGCACGTTCGCTGCAGGTGGAACTGGTCGAGCGCCTCGATGAAATCGTGCCGCTTGCCGACTACATCACGATGCACATGCCGCTCACGGACGAGACGAAGAACATGCTCAATGCCGAGCGGCTCGCGAAGACGAAGAAGGGCGTGCGGATCATCAACTGCGCGCGTGGCGGGCTCATTGACGAGAAGGCGCTGTACGATGCGCTGAAGAGCCGCCAGGTCGCAGCAGCCGCGCTGGATGTGTACGAAGTCGAGCCGCCGCCCGCGGATTTCCCGCTGCGTTCGCTGCCGAACATCGTCCTCACGCCGCACCTCGGTGCGAGCACGGCGGAGGCACAGGAAAATGTGGGTATCGAGGTCGCGCAGCAGATTCGCGCGATGCTGATCAGCGGTGAAGTCCGCAACGCGGTGAACATGCCGAACGTGGACGCAAAGACGCTCGCGATTATCGGGCCTCACATCGCGCTCGGCGCGCGACTCGGCACGCTGCTCCGCCAGATCGCGGCCAAGCGCTGCGACACGCTGAACATCAATTTTTCCGGCAAGATCAACGAACACGATACGACGGCGATCACGCGCGCGATTTTGAAGAACTTCCTGCACATCGCGAGCGGCGGCGAGGCGAACGAGGTGAATGCACCCGACTTTGCAAAACAGATCGGCCTCAAGGTCACCGAGAGCCGCGAGAGCATCGGCGGCGATTTTACGGAGCTGATCGAACTCACCGCGACCGGCGAGGGCGGATGGGTGAGCGTCGCGGGGACGTTCTTCGGCAACCAGCCGCGCGTCGTGAAGATGAACGGACGCCACATCGAGGCGCGGCCCGATGGCGTCCTGCTGATCTACGAGAACAAAGATCGCCCCGGCATGGTCGGCTGGATCGGAAATCTCATGGGCAAGCACGGCGTGAACATCGCCAACATGAGCCTCGGCCGGAACGAGGCCGGCGGCCTCGCGCTCGCCGTGCTGAACCTCGACAGTGTCCCTGGCGAAGCCGTGCTGAAGGAAATGCTCGCCGAGCCGGACATCAAGTCCGCGCAGGTCGTGCAGTTGTAGCACGGCCCTCCGCGAAATCGCCTCGCCGCGGGCGGGCTTCCGCGTGTAAACGCGCGCGTGAAATTTTCCATCCTCAGCAAAGCTCCGGCGGGATTGCCGGGCGTCCGTCTTTTTACCGCTGCGCAACGCAAGTCACTGCCGCACGGAATCTCCGACGCGGAGCTTTCGCTGAAGCCCGGCTCGCGCGTTTTTCATCACGGCGAGAACGTGCTGCTCGTCGGCCTCGGCGATGCGGAAAAAATCACCGCCGACGAAATGCGGACGGCGGCGGGCAGCGCGGCGATGGCGATGAAGCGCAGCGGGCGCACGCGCTTCACACTGCACCTCGGTGAGTGGGCGCAGTTCGCGGGGGCGGCAGTCGAGGGCATGGTGCTCGCGGATTTTGCGTATGAGGAATTCAAGACGACACGCACGCGCACCATCGAGCAGGTGAATGTGATCGTCGGTGCGCACCACGTCGCGACGGCGAAGAAGGCCGCTGTGCACGCGCAGACGCTCGGGGAATTTACAAACCTCGCGCGCGGCATCGCGAACCGCCCCGGCAATGTCGTATTCCCCGAGACCCTCGCGGAGGAGGCGCGCTGGCATGCGAAGAAGCACGGCCTGCGCTGCACGGTGCTCGATGAGAAGCAGCTTCGCGCAAAAAAATTCGGCGGCATCACCGCGGTCGGCGGCGGCAGCGCGCGTCCGCCGCGGCTCATCGTAATGGAGCACCGCGGCGGGCCGCGCGGGCAGGCACCGCTCGCGCTCGTGGGCAAGGCAGTCACATTTGACACCGGCGGCATTTCCATCAAGCCCGCCGCGGACATGGAGAAGATGATCTGGGACAAGTGCGGCGGCGCGGCCGTGCTCGGCGCGATGCTCGCCATCGCGAAGCTCGGCGTGAAGCGCAACATCATCGGCCTCATCCCCGCCGCGGAAAACATGCCCGGTGCCGCGGCATACCGGCCGGGCGACATCGTGACCTGCTACGACGGGCGTCACGTCGAGATCGTGAACACCGACGCCGAGGGCCGGATGATTCTCGCCGACGCGATTGGCTTTGCGCGCAGGGATCTCAAGGCCGCCGCGATCGTGGACATCGCGACGCTCACCGGCGCGGTCGGCGTCGCGCTCGGTGAAAGTGCAGCCGGGCTCTGGAGCAGCGACGATCGGCTGCGCGATGCCACGCTGGAAGCCGCGAAAAAATCCGGCGAGCGGCTGTGGCCCATGCCGCATTTTCCCGAATACGACGAGGCCATCCGCAGCGACGTGGCGCTCATCAAGAACAGCGGCGGACGCATGGGCGGCTCATGCACGGCGGCGGCATTTCTGCGGACCTTCGCGGAGAAGACGCCGTGGGCGCACCTCGACATTGCTTACACTTCGCACCGCAACAGGGACGGGGCATCGCTAGCAAAAGGCGCGACGGGCTTCGGCGTGCGGACGCTGGTGGAGCTTGCCACGAACTGGCGCTGACCGCGAAACCACGGGCTTTTTCCGCCTTGGAAAAAGTGGAGAGTAGGGGGGTCGAACCCCTGACCTCGTCATTGCGAACGACGCGCTCTACCAACTGAGCTAACTCCCCGTGGTTGAAACTGAGGCTGCGGAATATCCGCGGGGGAAAATTTCCGGCAAGAAAAAAGTGAATCAGATTTGCGAAAATGCGGAGAGGTCAGGACAGATGGTGGATGGCTGTTGCGAACTTCTGTAAGCGGGTGCATCGAGGCTCCGAAGCACATGAGGACCCGGGACACAAAGTGCGCGAAGGAGATTGAACTGAGGCGGACTTTCCGAAAACTGCGCGCGTGTCTGCCGAGCCATCATCCATTCCGAGTGTCCGCGCGCTGAGCCGCGCCGTGGAAACCCGCGCCGCGTGCGGATGCGCTGCGCTGCCCGCGTGATGGAAGGCGCAAGTCCCGCACCGGCGGCGGATGCCGGAAATGCGAAGTGCGGTGGGGCGCTTGCGGCACCGGTTGAGTTCGCGACTGTCTCGGGCAGGGCGCGCATCGTGTCCTCGCTGGCAGGCGACGATCTCGCGCGCTGGCAGAAGGCATTCGCGGGGCACGCGAAGGATCACCGCTACCACCGCATCACCGCTGAGACGCTCGCGGGGCAGTTCGACCACCGCTACCTTTTCCTCGAAAACTCCGCGACCGGCGAGGTCGCGATGCAACAGCTCTTTTTCGTGAGGCAGGATCTCACCGCGGGGATGCCCGGCAAACTGCGCGCGATGCTGAACTGGCCGCGAAAGTTTTTCGGCGGCTGGCTGCAACTGCGGATGCTCATGCTCGGCTGTTCCGCGAGCGAGGGTTCGCTGGACAGCACGGCGGTCTGGGCCGTGGATGCGCTGTGCGATGCGCTCGCGGCATTCGCGCGCAGTTCGAAAGTCTCGATCGTGCTGCTGAAGGATTACCCGTCGAAATACCGCGATGCGCTGAAGCCGCTGCTCTCGCGCGGATACAGCCGCGCGCCGTCCATGCCTGCGTGCGGACTCGCGCTCGACTTCGCGAGCTTCGAGGAATTTTTGCAGAAACGCGTAAGCTATTCGTTCCGGAAAAATCTGCGGCGGAAATTCAAGAAGCTCGCCGAACATCCGCCGCTCACACTCGAAGTCGTCACCGATGTGTCGCACGTCGCGGATGAGATTTACCCGCTTTACACGCAGACCTTTCAGCGCTCGGAGCTGCGCTTCGAGGAACTCACGAAAGACTTCCTCGTCCGCATCGGCAAGGAAATGCCGGAGTGCGCGCGCTTCTTCCTCTGGAGGCAGAACGGGAAGATCGTCGCATTCGCGCTGTGCATCATCCACGGCGACACGATCCACGATCTGAATGTCGGTCTCGACTACGCGGTCGCGCTGGATCTGCACCTCTACTTCGTCACTTGGCGCGACGTGGTGCAGTGGGCATTGGACAACGGCCTCAAACGCTACTACACCGCGCCGCTCAACTACGACCCGAAGTTCCACCTCCGCATGGAACTCGCGCCGCTCGACCTCTACGCATGGCACACGTCCCGCCTGATCAACCCGATCTTCCGCATCGCGATCCGCTACCTCCAGCCGGCGCGGCACGACAAGACGATCAAGAAATTTCCGAACGCCCACGAACTCTGATCGCGCTGCTGTGGGCGCGCTACGGGCCCCGCATCACGCACCCGATTAATCAGGTCTTCCTCGCCGCGGTGCTCGTCGCGGCGTCCGAGATGGCGAAAAAGCGCGGCGCGGATTCCGCCGTGGCGAAGTCGGTGATTGATGTCTCGCAACTCCGCTCCGTGTGGGTGTGGCTCGGAGTGATCCTCGGCGTCGGCAGCCTGCTCTGCTGGTTGAATGCATTGCGCACCATCCGCCTCAGCGTGGCGTACAATCTCACGGGCCTTCAGCATGTGCTCGTCCCCATCGGCTCATGGTGGCTGCTCGGTGAGCACATCGGCACAAAGCAATGGATCGGCATCGCGCTCGTCTTTATCGGCGTGATGATCACTGCGCCCGCAGTGGCGCATGCCGAGGAGATTGCGGAGAAAAAGGAGCACGCATGAAGCTGATCACCGTCATCCTCGTCTCGCTCACATTCGCGCTCCAGGTCGCCGGGCAGGTGGCGTTCAAGATGGCCATGGACGAGACCGCCGGCGCGAAACTCAAGCGCACGCGCGTCGTCGCATTTGCCGGTGGTATCCTCGCGATGGCGCTGAGTTTTTTCATCGGCCTCTCGCAGCTCTCGCAGATTCCGCTCAGCAAGTTTTACCCGTTCGAGGGCATCGAGCGCGTCCTTGTCATTGCCGCCGCCGCTTTTTTTCTGAAGGAAAAGATCACGCCCCGCATTGTCATCGGTGTCGCGCTGATTTGCGGCGGGCTGTTCCTCGTCGCGGGGTGAGTGCCTCGCTCGGCAGAGGCTTTCTCTTTTGAAGTTTGGCGTTGAGCGTTTGATGTCTGACGTTGCGCCCGCTACACGCGCGTTCTGATACCGGATCAGCGTCGTGTCATCGCTGTGCCGCTGCGCGCGGCATAGCGGGGCTTAACGTCAAACTTCCAACGTTAAACTTTTAACGTTTAACGCGAGAGCAGAGCGATTCTGCGTCGCTCTTGTGCTTGCCAAGACACGCCGCGCGCGGCGTGCGTTTCCGTTCATTCGCATTCCAAAATGATCCTCCGCCCCTTCCTCGCTGGCAAGCCCGTCGGCTATCGCAAATCCCCCGGCATCGGCCATCCCACCAAGTCCAAGATCGAAAGCGGTGTCTCCGGCAAGGACGGCTACTTCGTGGACATCAAGGCATGGAACGCGGAACCGGCGAAATAGTAATTTCACCGGTTGTCGCAGCCGGAAGAATTGGTCGATTGCGACTTAATCTAGATATTAGAGGGTGTTCCGAAAGGGACGAGCGGCTACGGAGAAGAGTGAGTGAAACCGTTTTTTTGTAAGCGACCGCTGAGGCGCCACTAGCGGTTTGGGTCATGGATGTCAGAGCATGGGCACCTATGACGTCTATGAATGCGAAGACAGAAGTTCTGAAACAGGATGTGCGTGGCCGTGTGCGAGTG
>Ga0315909_10001950_pt1 | contig 27068 bp, 28 predicted proteins | sample LakEriMetagenome_11_FD_203527 | JGI IMG/M metagenome (GOLD analysis project Ga0315909, IMG submission 203527) | Freshwater fungal communities from buoy surface, Lake Erie, Ohio, United States - Buoy 2 MA125 | ecosystem: Environmental > Aquatic > Freshwater > Lake | place: USA: Lake Erie, Ohio...
TGTAAGAGTTTTAAATAAGGTTTATTTAATTTAGCAAAAACTCTTAATTGTATTCTTTGACTTTTAACTTCAGTAGTACAGTGTAAACAAGCATCATCAAAATGCCAAGCTTTGTGTTGACTTTCATCTATCATAAATTTTTTACCAGTTCTATAATCTTGTATCCAAAGATTTGCACCACCGTCAGCTATATTTAAAGTAATAGAACAAAAACCTTTATCATAAAACATTTTATTAGTTTGAGGGCCACTATCTTTATGTACAACACCAATACTAGGTGGTTCTTGTAATATACAACGTACAGTTAAAGGATATTCAATTGGTAATGACTCTATGACACTTTTTGTATATGATATTTGTAAATCTTCACGCCAAGACCAAGGAGAAGTATATTTTATCCATAAAGGCAACCTATCATTATTTTCAAATTTGCCTTCCCAAGATTCTTTTTGAGATTTTTCTTTTTCAGGCAAATAAGTTAAATTTAACATTTGAAAAGTATTATATTCTCCTTTAACTAATTTCCTTTCTCCATTTTCTTGTTTATAATGATGTATATGTTTATTTTTTTCAAACATAGCTTCAGGAAATATATCACCATTTGGGTCCCACCTACTATGGCCTTTTTCATTGTAGTCTGTGGTAGCCACCATACTTTTTTCAAACACATTGTTTGATAATAATTCATCTTTGATTTTTTGTTGGTCAAAATCAAAATCAATACTAGCCCATACTGGTATCATTATATTCCTTTGGTAAATATTTTTCTTTAAATTCTTTCAAAGAACAATTTATTAATTTAACTGCTATTTTTTGTTTTGTGTTATTGATATTATAAACATTATCTAAAAAAATTAAATCATTGTAAAAACTAGAATTTTTATTACCTAGTGTTACTGCTTTTTTATCTTTGACTCTTTTTAAAAATTTAATTAACCATTCATTATATAGGTTAAAAGTAAAAACAACTGCTTTAACATTTAATTTTTTAGCTTCTTCAAACTGTTTTGGTAATAAGTAATCGCCTTGCCACCATTTTTTTCTTTCATTTAGATTTGTCCAAGTACGAGAACCTAATATCATAATATCATCTGACCAAGGACTAATATAACAACCACTAGCCGCTATAGGTGTTTCATCTTTTAATAATACAAAAAATTTACCTTTATCAAATCTTTTTTTCTTAACAATACTATACATTAATGAGGATTTTGTGTTTTGCCAATCTTTCCAATTGACATTTTTTGATGCTAAACTTATATCTTCTTCTGAAAGTTTACAGATTTTTTTTAAAATATTTTCGTATTTTTGCCAATTAAAACTATCTATTGATATTACTGTAATATCGTGCATTATTATTCAACTTGTTAATTATATAACACTATTTATCTAGTATAAATAATAACATAAAGGAGTGAATATGGCGATTACAATTAATGGTAAAGAATATGATGACAGTAAGTTTAGTGATAAATTGAAAAACTACATCATAGCAAGACAAGAAATACAAAACAATAAAACAAGATTACTTGTTGAAATTGAAAAAATAGACGTTTTAACTGAGTACTATAACAATAGAATTATAGAAGAATTAGGTATAGAAGTTAAAGAAACTAAAGAAACAAAATAAATGGCAGCTGTAGCAAACTTATCTATAGATCAAGGAGCAACTTTTACATCAGACGTTACTATAAAAGGTATAAATGGTACTGTTTTTGATCTAACAGGATACACGGCTAGAGCAAAAATGGCAAAAGGATATTCTTCAACACGTACTAGAACATCAATTACAGCTACAATATCTAACAATCCATCATCAGGAATTATAACATTATCTTTAACATCAGAACAAACTGCTGCTTTAGACGCTGAAAGATATGTTTATGATTTAGAAATTGTATCTTCCACTAACGTTGTTACTAGAGCACTTGAAGGTATTATAACTGTTCGACCTGAAGTTACCACTTAATTATTTTATATTATAAGATAAAATTAATATAAATATAGTAAAACAAGGCATATTAATGGTTGATATAACAGCTACAATTAATCCACATTCAGGAACAACTGCTAGAATCAGTTCTCCTACATCAACAGGACCTCAAAAAGTATCTGTTACTATACCAGCAACTTTACAATTACAAAATAATAATTTACAATTAAAATTATTAGGTGATGTAGATACAACAACGGAAGGCCTAAATGATGGTTCTCTTTTACAATATAGAGCAAGCGATCAAAAGTTTGTTACAAGAACAAACATCATTACAACAACAGGAAATTTAACACTGAACGGCGGAGAATATTAATAAATGGCAACTATAATTAAAATTAAAACGTCCAGTGGTTTAGGTAAACCAGCTACAGCCAAAATCGGAGAACTTTCTTATTCATACGCTACAGGTACCTATAACACATTAGGAGATAAACTCTTTATTGGTGTTGGCCCTATTGACGGTAATGGTGATGCAACAACGCAAGAAGTTATTGGTGGTAAGTATTTTACAAATTTATTAGATCATCAACCAGGAGTTTTAACTGCTACATCAGGTATTATTGTAGATTCTAATAAAGCAATTGATGAATTAATTATTGGTAATAGCTCATCAATAGGTGGAGGAATCAAATTTAATGAAGGAACAAGTAATGGTTCAGATTCTATAACAATTAAATCGCCTAACTCACTAGCAGGTTCTTACACATTAACTTTACCTTTAGTAACAGGTACACCAGGCCAATTTTTAAAAACAGATGGTTCAGGTAATTTATCTTTTGATACGATTTATTCTAATTTTACAATTACAGGTGATACAGGTACAGATACATTTAATACAAATGAAACTTTAGATTTTGAAGGTAATTCTCAAATTAATACTACTGTTTCAAATAATAAAGTATCTTTTAATATAATTAATCAATCGATTGGCACGACACAATTAACAGATGCAGGTGTTACAAACGTTAAGTTAGCAAATCCATCAGTTTTTATAGGTGCTCAAACAATTACTTTAGGTGCAGCTGCAACAACAGATTTATCAGGTATCACTTCTTTAGTTGTAGATGACTTAACAATTAATGGTCAAACAATTGCTACTACAACAGCAAATAAAGATATATCGTTATCTCCACACGGTACAGGAACAGTTATCGTTCCAGCAGGTTATGAAGGCCGTGCAGGATTTACTGCTGAATCTTTAGTTAACAAAGCATATGTTGACGCAATTGCAGAAGGACTACACGTTCACGCTTCAGTTAAAGCGGCTACAACAGATACATTAGAAACTTTATCTGGTGGTGCAGTAACTTATAATAATGGTGCTTCAGGTGTAGGTGCTACATTAACTCTTGCAATAGCTCTTTCAACACTTGATGGTTATACGCTTGTAAATGGAGATAGAGTATTAATAAAAAATCAAGCAAACACGGCACATAATGGTATCTATATTAGAACATCATCCACAGTTTTCACAAGAGCTATAGATTTTGATACAACAAGTGAAATATCTTCAGGAGATTTTCTATTTGTATCTGAGGGTACTTTAAATGGTGCAAACGGTTATGTGCAAACTGAAATTACATCATCTATTGGTACAAGTCCTATTTTATTTGAACAATTTTCAGGTGCTGGCCAAATTGTAGCAGGCGCTGCTTTATCAAAAACAGGAAATCAATTAGACGTTAATGTAGATAATTCTTCTATCGAAGTAAATGCTGATGCTTTAAGAGTAAAAGCATTAGGTATCACAAATTCTATGTTATCAGGTTCTATTACAAGAAATAAACTTGCTAATCCTTTTATTAATATATCTGACGAATCTTCAACTACAGGACAAGTTTTATTAGAACAAACTTTAGAATTTTTAACAGGAGAAGGAATAGATACAATAGTATCAGGCAACACTATACGAATACAAGGTGAATTAGCAACATCATCAAATTTAGGTATAGCTAATTTTCCTACAGCAAACTTTACAGTTACAAGTGGTTCAGTAGCTGTAACAACAATAGACGGAGGAACATATTAATGGCATTTTTAGCTTGGCATATCATAGCAATACTTACAGTTATGGCCGGTTCATTTATAATCGGATACAGTATCGGTAAAAAAGACGAAAAAGTTAATTACAAATTTGCAGATAAATTAAAAAATATTTTTAAAAAATAATTAGATTATGACAACTGTAATTAAACCAAAACGCTCGTCCGTCCCTTCATCTTTACCTACAGCAGGTCAATTAGAAGTAGGTGAATTGGCGATTAATATACCTGATGGTAAACTTTATACAAAAGCTTCCGACGGTACTATAAAAGAATTAGGCGGTGCCGGTTCCGTAACATTACAAGGTGCAACAAATGCTGGTAATGTAACAACAAACAATCTTGTATTAAATGGTTCAAATTTAGTATTTGAAGGTTTGATTGAAAATGCTTTTGAAACAACCTTAACTGTAGATGAACCTACAAGTGATAGAACAATCACATTACCAAATCAAAGTGGAACTTTGGCTATGGACGGAGATGCTTTAGCATATTCCATAGTGTTTGGAGGATAATTTAAAAATGGCAAGTGCTTTTAAAAACGCAGGTATGACAATTGTTACTTCTGATAATGCAAGTGCAAATTTTTACACTTGTCCATCATCTACAGTTGCTGTTATACACGCTTTATATATTTCAAATAAAAGTTCTACAAATATTGCCAACGTTGATGTAAAAGTTACAACAGATGGTGGTACAACTTTTTATCATATAGGAAAATCTTTAGAAATAGAAACAAATAATACTTTAGTTTTAGATAAACCGGTTAATTTAGAAGCAAATGATATTGTTAGAATTGTGGCGGAAGTTAATGTAGATTCGTCTTTACCTGAAGTTGAAGCATTTGCTAGTATATTGGAGATTTCATAATGTCTTATCTTTTACCTGTTTCTTCTACTACAACAACAAAATTAAAAAATTTTAACGGTTTAAGAAGAACCGTTGATGGTATGTTATATTTAACTACAATTGATAGAGAAAAAAGCACAGAAGAAATTACAGTTTCAAAATATTACGAAGAAGGTAAATCTGATTTAGTACCTAAAGATGAAACAAATTACGTTGACGAAAGAGATGAGTATTATGATGTTCAAAATTTTACAGTTGCTGGAAGTAACACTTTTACGTTAGTTAGTGCAATAGATAATGCAAATATGATAACGGTTTTTGTAAATAATATTAAAAAAATTCCTTTTTCCGATTTCAATGTTTCAAGTAATATTTTAACATTAACCATCACTCCAGCTAACGGAATTATAGTAAATGTGTGTATGAATAAAAAAAGATATTTTAATAATGATAGTGATAAGTTTCAACAATTTACTTATGATTTTAAGTCTACTTATCTTATAAATAGTGATGGAGAATTGGTAAGGAGAGAAAATAAACCTGTGGCAAGAACGGCATTAGTTTCTGACGATTTTGACACTTTTGAAAACACAGCGGCTTCAGTTAACTCAACAACATATGTTGGTATATAGGTAGAGATAAAATATGGCAGATTTTAAATTAGGTAGATTAAAATTTAAATGGAGAGGCGATTGGGCAACTTCAACCGTTTATGTTATAGACGATATAGTAAAATATGGCGGTAACTCTTATGTTGTTTTAGTAAATCATACTTCACAATCCACAAGTCCAGGATTTTATACAGATTTATCTGCTGGTAAATATTCATTACATAGTGAATCATTTTTCTTTAAAGGCACATATGCTGCTTCCACACATTACAAATTAAATGACGTTGTAAAATATGGTTCAAGACAATATCGTTGTACAACTCAACACACATCAGCTGCAGCCGTAGGTGGTGTAGCAATATTAAATGCAGCAAATTTTGAATTATATCTTGATGCAACAGATTATAAAGGTTCATATGCAACAAACACGTATTATAAAGTCAATGATGTAGTTAAATATGGAGCTAGTTTATGGATTTGTACAACAGCTCACACATCTTCTGCAAGTGCTTCATCTTTTGACGAAACAAAATTTAGTGTTTATACCGAAGGATTACAATGGGAGGACAGTTATAATCCGGCTACAAATTATCAAACAGGTGATATAGTAACTTACGGTGGTTATACCTATGTTGCAATACAAGAAACGCCAGCAGGAAACACACCAACAAACAATGCATATTGGGACGTTGTAACAACAGGTTATAATCCTACAGGAACATTTTCATACGGAACTGCATATAAAACAGGAGATGTTGTAAATTACGGAGGTAATTCTTACGTAGCAAATGCAAATCATTCAAATCAATATCCTGCTGTTCAGGCCACAGGAGCTGTAAATTCATCATATTGGAATTTAGTTACAACAGGTTTTAAATATCAAGGATCTTATTCTTCAGGCGTAACATATTTAATTGGTGAAGTTGTAAGATACTTAGGTTCATCTTATATACAGAAAAAAGATAGACAACAAGGCATAACACCAGGTACTGATGCATCAGTTTGGGAAACATTAGCGGTAGGTGATGAAGGCAACGTGATGACTGAATCTGGCGATATGATTGTTCTTAACGCTTCAGGAGCTCCTTCAAGATTAGATTTAGGTCCACCAGGTTCTATATTAACTTCAAACGGAACATTACCTGAATGGCGTTATGATGAAGGTTCACGAAACGTTTTATATGTTGCAAATTCAGGAGATGATGCTACAGCAACAGGAGCAAAAACTTTACCATTTAAAACTATTAAAGCCGCATTAGCTGCTGCAAATAAAAATGATATTTTAGCACTCACAAGTGTTTCAGGAGGCACAGGAGGTGCTGCAGGTGTATTTGATGTTTCTACTTTTACAACATCAGGATCAGGAACAGGAGCAGTTTTTAGAATTACATTAGACGGTTCATCAACTCCTTCAGTTTCAAATGTTAAAATTGTGAATGGTGGTAAAAATTTTACAGTTGGAGATACTGTTACAATAAATGGTGCATCATATTTAGGTGGTGCTACCAATATGCAATTAATCATAAGTAATGTTGGTTTTGGCGATATGGTATGGGTAAAAGCCGGCTCATATTTAGAACATTTACCTTTAGTAGTTCCTGCTAACGTATCAGTAAGAGGTGAAGCATTAAGAGCTGTCGAAGTAAGACCTGCATCAGGTAATTCATCTACAGCTGCAACAGTTTCATTTTCGTCAACAATTTCAGGTGCTACTCCTGGTACTTACAAATATGTACACACAACACCAGTTACAGGTTCAGGTGCAGGATTAGTAATAAACGTTACAATTGCAGGAGTTGCTGTTAGTGCTGTTGCTATTTACCACGGAGGATATGGTTTTGAAATAGGAAATACTGTATCTGTAAGTGCAGCTACAATAGGTTGTGGAGGTACAGGTACTTTAACAGTGCAAGTTTCAGGACTAGAGGCTAACAATGCTTCTTATATGTGGTTATTAAATGATGCTACAAATTTACGATTAATGACACTAAGAGGTATGACTGGTACTTCTGTACATTTATCTGCTAACACGGGTTTTGGTGGAGCTGTTGTTGCTTCATTAGATCCTGAAGGAGCTATTTTAACACAATCTCCATATCTACAAGATATGACATCTATAAATGCTGGTGCTGTAGGTATAAAAATTGACGGCCTTTTGCATACAAATGCTGCAAGTAATAAATCAATTTTAGGAACACACTTTACACAAATTAATTCTGACGGTATAGGTATTTGGTGTCACGGAAATGGCCGAGCAGAAATGGTTTCTTGTTTTACGTATTTTTGTAACAAATCTTACTATTGTTCTGAAGGTGGTTTTATAAGAAGTCTAAACGGTTCATCTTGTTATGGAGAACAAGGCGCTGTCGCTGAAGGACAATTAGTAGCTGAAACTCCTGTTAGTATATTAGGTAATGGTGAAATGCTTAGATATGTTGGCGTTTTATCATCAGTAGGTCCTGGCGGGTTCATAGGTACAGCATCACAATCAGATATTTCAGGAGCTATTGCAATTAATGGTTCAGGAACTGCTACAGTAGTAGGAAATACATCAGGTGCAACTGCTACGTTTTTTAGATATAACACTCAATTAAATAATATACACATAAAAAATCGAGTTGGAAATTTCCAAAAAGGTGAAGTTATTACTATTACAAAAGAAAACTCATCAACATTTCAAGTTACTTTGAACGCAACCTTTGGTGAAAACAGTCCGTCAACTATTGCTCAATTAGGTCAAATAGGTCCAATTATTTCAGTAAAAACAGGAGTTACATCTTTAAATACTACAGGCGTAATAGCAGTAGGAGCCAATGTTAAATTTACAGGCAACTCCAGATATTATCGTGTCAATTTAGTAACAGAAGAAAATACTGCTGCAGGAACTGCAACTATACGTTTAACTGATAGTGTTACTCAACTTGATGGACCTGTAAATAATAACAACGTAACACTTATTACAACTAAATTTTCAAATGTTCGATTAACAGGACACGATTTTTTAAGTGTAGGTACAGGTGATATAATTACGACTAATTATCCTGGAATTCCTTCACAGCCAGCTGATCAAACGGATGAAGTAGATGAACAAAATGGAGGCCGTGTTTACTTTGTTTCTACTGACCAAGACGGAGATTTTAGAGTAGGAGATTTATTCCGTATTCAACAGGCAACTGGTATTGCAACTTTAAATGCTGATGCTTTTGATCTTTCAGGATTATCTGAATTACAACTTGGTTCTATTGGTGCTCAATTAGGAGCTACAATTAATGAATTTTCAATAGATGAAACATTATCTGGTAATAGTAATACAGCTGTTCCAACAGAAAATGCAGTGTTAGGTTATTTGACCAGAAATCGAGCAGGTTCAGGAATTTGGGTACCACCTAATGGTACAACAGCAGAAAGACCTACAGGCGTATCTCTATATACAGGTGGATTAAGATATAACACAACTTTATCACAATGGGAAGGATATAATGGTAGTTCTTGGACAGGATTAGGAGGAGGCAATCCTTATTCAACAGTTGTAGGAGATGGTTCTACTATATTTACAGTGGTATCAAATGATAGAATTTTTGTAAATACATCATCAGCAACTGCTACAATAAGATTGCCAGCTTCTCCTTTAGTAGGAGATGAAATACAATTTTTAGATTTAACTGGAACTTTTGATACTAATATTTTAACCATCAATAGAAACGGTTTAAAAATAATGGGATTAACTGAAGATATGACTGTAAATGTTAAAAACGCAGGATTTGGTTTAGTTTATACAGGCGCAACTTACGGTTGGAAGATAATGGAAAACGATTAATAAATAGTATAAAAATATGAGTCAATATATAGATTTTAAACTAAGTAAAAAAGAAAAAGATGATTTCTTTGGTGTTTTATTATCAACAGAATCAAAAACTGTTCATAGAACAGTTACAAGAGTTTCAGGCAACGATAGTGTTTTTGAATTTTCTTTAAGCACACCATATTCTACAAGTACAGCTACTTTTACAGATTCATTTTCTTTAAATATGAATAATGAATTGGCATATAATTCATCAAATGCACAAACACCAGCGACTATAAGTATTTCTGGAATAAAATGGAATTCTTCAGGCAGTAGATTTTATGTTTGCGATACTGCAAATAGTAGAATTAATCAATATAATTGTTCTGTAGCTTATGATATATCAACAGCTTCTTATTCAAATACATTTTCAACTTATCTAAAAGAAACTCAACCAAGAGATTTGCTTTTTAACACTGCTGGTACAACAATGTTAGTTTTAGGCACAGGAGGAAATTATGATCAAGGCATATCTGCTCCACAAATTGTACAGTATACATTGTCAGCTGCTTTTGATATTTCAACTGCAACTTTTTCAAAAAGATCATCAGTAGGTACAAGTACAACAGTTAGAAGTTTAAATTCTAACCCCGCTGGAACTATTTTTTATGTATCGGACGATACGGATAATTTTACAACTTCTTATACTATATCAACGCCTTTTGATGTTGCTAGTGTGGTATATTTAGCTGCATATGATCATACTTCTACAGCTCCAAATCTTACCGGAATAACTTTTAATGCGACAGGAACTAAATTGTATGCTATAAACAATGCAACAAATACAATTTATGAATATCCTTTAAATACAGGATTTAATTTAGTAAGTACTCAACCTACTAATGCTAATTTTTTAATAAGAACCAACAATATAAATCCAAAATCAATTACCTTTAATAATAATGGAACAAAAATGTACATTACAGGTGATGCTGGAATATTTCAAATAGATGGCGGAGAAGATGAAAATCCTTATACTCATTTAACTAAAACTAGGAATTCTCTTAGATTTTATGAAGGATATACTTACATTTTTGATGTTTCTTCTTCCACTTTATTAAACCATAATTTTAGTTTTTCAACAACTTCTGATGGAACTCATTCAGGAGGTTCAGCTTATACAACAGGCGTAACCACATCAGGCACTATTGGTAATATTAATGCAAAAGTTACCATTGTAGTGCCAAAACAAAGTGATAGTGTAATTCCAGGTAGTGCTGTTTCTGGTTTGTTTTATTTCGATAATAAACACAGTAAATTAGGAGGTAGTATATCAACTCCTGAATATAAAGAACAATTAAAAATACTATATACTAACTTTGTTGATAATATAACAACAAGACAACAATCAAAATTGCAAGAAGATTTGTTTATAAGTAGTTACATATTAAATTCTGGTACAAATTTTTCAGTTGTTAATGGAGATTTAATAATTAATATTACATAAAAATTGTGATTTTTATGAAGAAAAAAATAGTTTAAAAATGAAAGTATAAACTAGTATAAATATAAGAAGGAAAAAATAATAATGGCAACACTCAATTTAGGAAGAATTAAACCAGTATTTCAAGGCGCTTACAATGGCGCTACGGCTTATGTTGTAGATGATATTGTAACATTTGGTGGAGAAACTTTTATTAACATATTAGCTTCTACAGGAATTGCTACTTCAAATACAACATATTGGGCAAAATTAGCAAAAAAAGGAGATGACGTAACTCAACTTACAACTCAAGGAGATCTTTTATATAGAGATGCTTCAGGAGTAGCAAGATTACCAGCAGGAACAGCTGGGCAAGTTTTACGAACAGGAGGACCAGGAGCAAATCCTTCGTGGGTTTCTGCAAGTTCTATTTTATGGGAATATAAAAGTGCTAATTTTACAGCGGTAGCAGGTGGTGCATACATAATTAATACAACAGCAGCTGCATTTACTATGACTTTACCTAGCAATCCTTCAGACAACGATCAAGTTTTATTTGTTGATTCGTTTGGTACTTGGGCATCAAATAATTTAACAGTAGCTCAAGCCGGCGGATATAAAATAGCAAATGCAAATGAAAATTTAACTTGCGATCAAAATTATGCTACTATTAGATTGACATTTAAAACTACGCCTGACGTTACATCAAGTTATATTGGATGGTTATTAACATAATTTAAATATGAAAGTAAAAACTTTTATAATTAAAAACAAGAAACATTAGGAATAAAATACTATGGCATCAATTTCACAATTAGTCTTATCAAAAATAGATAGTCGTAAGGAAGGTTTACCTTTGTACGGATTTATGGGAGATAGTGGTGATGCGAATGGCCATATGACATTTAGAGTCTTTGACTCTGGCCATAAAATTGTGGGAACTCCTTGGGGACAAGGCACACATTCAACAGCAAGTTATAGATTTGGTATTTGCGGTGATGGTATGCACGCTTATTCTCACGGTAATGATTTCGGTACTGATGTAACACATTCTGATTTAACAACTCAATCTTATAGTTCTTACACAAATTACGTTAAGAGCATATATCAAACAGATCAATATCCTTGGGCACAATATTATACTCTTTCAAGAACAGGATATGTTACTTGGCAACAATTTCATCAATACACGGAGAGTTTTGAATATCAAATAGGTTGGACAAAAATTAATCACGTTCTTCCTGAAGGAATTAGACCTAGAAGATTATTTTGTAACAGACGACAGACTTTAAGAGAATTAAATCCAGGTAATAATGCTTCTGGACAAATTCAATATTACAACTATTCTACACATATGCCAAATGTTACAAACACATATGCTGTAAGTACAGGATACAACGAAAAAAATAAAATGTTGGTTATGGTTCATTCAAGTGGTGAAACTAGCGAAACAGCAAAAACTATTACAATATTTAAATCAAGTGTGTGTTTAAATAAAGTAAAAACAATTAAAGAATATTTTGATAATTTAACTGTTACAGAATATTTTACTGACACTTGGGCAACAGATAATAATAAAGATTGGGTAACTGTTGTAGGTAATAATGGTTATGTAGGATTTGGACAAAAAACAGGTAACTCTATGACTTATGGAGTGTTTAATTGCAACACTGGACAAAGTTTAGGAATTACTGGTGCAGCTAGACAATTTGGTTCTTGGCAAGCATTTACAGGAAGTACAACAACATCTTATAGTTCTAACCAAGCAAATTTATATTACACAAAATTTAATCATACTTGGGACGGAACTTGGGGAATGATTTATAGTGCTTATTATTATTATGGTGTCGGTTTAAATGCTTTTTGTATGAATTTAGAAAATCCTAGAAAATTTATAAGTGTAAATGTAGCAAGATCAAGTAGAGGTAATCCATATTTTGCTTGGGGTAGAACCGGATTTCACGGCGGGCAAAGTGAAAACACAGATTCTCAATCTCACAGAACATACGCTTGGTCTTTTGACCCTAATGATTCAGATCATACTGTACCTACTAAAGTGCTTTATGGAAATGATGATGGTGGTTCTTTAATACCTGCAAGTAACGATACCAATATAGAATCTGCTTCAAGTATTACATCAGGTTCAGTAATTACAAATGGTACAGGTAACTTTTCTGTGCCTCAATCAAGAACTTTTTTACACGGTGGTTATCATTCAACTTCTTATCCTTTGATGTTTCAAGTTAACTGGTGGGGTAAATATGGAAATGCAGATCACTCATATGGAGGACTATACGGTAGTTAAAAAAAATGGGAATAATATATTTTAATACACACGACGGATCAGTTTTAACAGATAAAACAGTTGCTGGACAAGAAGCAGCAAGACAAGGAAAAGCTATAGCAATTAGTTGTCCTGATAATATTGAACATTGGAGATTAAAAGCAAATTTAGAAACCCAAGAAGTTGTTGTGTTTGGCGGTATTGAAAGAAATGAAGCTCAAGCTGTACAGTATAAATTAGAATTAGCTGAAGCTAAAGCTTTACTTGAAAAAGAACAAGCAGATTTAAGATTGGCATTATTGGAAAAACAAGAAGATGAACGTAAAGCTTTACAAGCAGCGTATAATAATTTAGGAGATCAATAAACAATGGCAAGATTACTTAATTTACTTCAACAACAAGTAGACCATCGTAAAGAAGGATTACCTTTATACGGAATGTTAGGCGACAGCGGTGATGGAAATACACATTGGCAATTTAGAATTTTTGATTCTGGCCACAAAATTGTAGGAAATCCTTGGGGAGGAACTGGACACTCTACAACACATCACAGATTTGGTATTTGTGGTGATGCTATGCACTCTTACACTAACAACGATTTTGGTACTGACGTAACACACGGCGACTTAACATCTCAAGGTTATACCTCTTATACCATTTGGAATAGAAGTAATTATCAAACAGATCAATATCCTTGGGCACAATATTATACTCTTTCCAGAGCTGGAGATATTACGTGGCAATCTTATCATCAAATAACTTCGTGTTTTGAATTTACTGTTGGATGGACAAAACTTAATATGGTTCTTCCAGAAGGAATTAGACCAAGAAGATTATTTTGTAACAGAAGGCAAACTCTAAGAGAATTAAATCCAGGAAATAATTCTTCAGGACAAATAGGTTATTATAACTATTCTGCACATATGTTGGACGTTACTAACGACTATGCCGTAAGCACAGGCTATAATGAATCAACAAAAACGTTGGTTATGGTTCACTCATCAGGAGAAACCAGTCAAACAGCAAAAACCATACACATTTTCAAATCATCAAAAGATTTAAATAAAGTAAGAACAATTAAAGAATATTTTGATAACTTAACATCAACTGAATACTTTACAGATACTTGGACTACAGGTAACAATAAAGATTGGGTAACTGTTGTAGGTAATAATGGTTATGTAGGATTTGGATGTAAATATGGTAACTCTATGAGATATGGAGTATTTAATTGCAACACTGGTGGAGGAACTACTGGTGCCGGTAGACAATTTGGTTCTTGGCAAGATTTTCAAGGATCTACTACAACTTCATATGGTGCTGACCAAGGCAATCAATATTATACAAAATTTAATCATACTTGGGACGGAACTTGGGGAATGATACATTCACCATATTACTATTATGGTCCAGGATTAAATGCTTTTTGTATGAGTTTAGAAAATCCTAGAAAATTTATAAGTGTAAGCCAAACAAAATCATCAAGATCAAACCCTTATTTCGCTTGGGGTAGAACAGGATTTCACGGTGGATGGAGTGATAACTGCGATAGCGATACCTTTAGAACATACGCTTGGTCTTTTGACCCTAATGATTCAGACCATACAGTACCAACTAAAGTGCTTTATGGAGAAGCTGCAGCTGCTACTTTAGTAAGTACAACTAATGATACCAATATACAATCTGCTTCAAGTATTACATCAGGTTCAGTAGTTACAAATGGTACAGGAGTTTTTGGTATACCTGCTTCCAGAACTTATTTACACGGAGGTTATTACTCTACTAACTATCCTGGTATGTTTCAAGTGAATTGGTGGGGAAATTTTGGTCAAAATGATATGGCTTTTGGAGCAATTAGAGATTAGAAAAAAGGACAAAAACTTATGAAAATAGTTTATTTTAATACACACGATGGATTAGTTTTTTCTGAAAACGCAGTAGCGGGTGAAGAAGCAGTAAGTCAAGGAAGAGCTCTTGCAGTTGAAGTTCCTGAAAATATTTCAACTTGGAGATTATCTTTAAATATAGTAACAAGATCAGTTAATGTTTATGGTGGTGTTGAAAAATCTGAAGAACAAGCTATACAACAAAAAAATGAAGAAGCAAATGCTATAGCAGAAGCTGATAAACTTGCAGCTGCTTTATTAATAAAAAATAATGAAAGAGAAGAAGCTAGAAGAAAAGAATTAAGAAAACAATTATTAGCTAGTAGAAGTTAATATAACTTAATATTATATTATTAAAAAACTATTGTATTGACAATAAATAGTAAATAGTGTATGATTACATAATGAAAACAACAAACAATCCTAATATAGATTTTATTTGCACAGATCCAGGCATTGAATTAACAATGCCTATCATAAGATCGTCAGAACATAAACCTTCTTGGTTAAAAAAAGCTGCACTTGATTTTAAAAGTAACGGATCATTATCGAAAGATTTTCCAGATGATGATGAAGAATTTAGAGCGGTATCAACTAATAATTTTAAAAAGGAAGATAACAGACACACTGTAAAATGTCCTGGTATGCAAATGTGGCATAATACAGGTTGGATTATGCGATTACATCAAGACATTAGATTCGAGGTTGTTACACAAGGTGAATATTGGGACTTTGTAACTGCTGATCAGTCAACTAAAAAAAGACCGGTTACTTTTCATCTTAAACATTCTTTTTATCCTTTTTTTGAAAATTGGCCTAAAAATACAATGAAAAAAATTGTTAAATTGCATTTGCCTTGGGCAGCAAGAATACCTGAAGGATATAAACTTTTGTTATTACACCCTATGTATTTGGATGATAATAGATTTACGGTTTGTTCTGGTATCTACGACCCACAATTAGGTATTGCTGATATTGGTACTGTTCCTTTATTTTGGCATAGTTTAGAAGGTAATTATACAATTACAGCAGGCACACCTATAGCACAATTTATATTAATACCAAAAGAAGAACCTGATTTTAAAATTATTGAAGAAACGAATGACAAAAATTTTAAAAAAGAAGAAATTATTACCAAAAAACTTTTAAGTCAAAGTTTTAATGTAAATTATAATCAAATAAAAGAGTTTTGGAAAAAATACGGTTGGTAATATGACCGATATAAAAGATTTAACTTTAGAAGAACATAAAAAAGCTGAATCAGAACCTTTTGTACAAACTCTTATGTCTGGCCAAATTCATCCAGAACTATATGCTACTTATCTTTACAATTTGTTACAGTGTTATTCAATATTAGAAAAATATGCTTTTGAAAACGGCCTGTTTAGACATACACCTGGCCTTGAAAGATCACAAAAAATAGATCACGACTTTCGTTCAATTTGGAACAAATCAGAAAAACCACATATTACAAATAGTACATTAAGATATGTTTATCACTTGGATAGTATTAAAAGTGATGCTGAAAAATTATATGCTCATATCTATGTAAGACATATGGGAGATTTATATGGTGGTCAAATAATAAAAAGAAAAACACCTGGCCCAAATACATATCTTGTTTTTTTAAAACCAGAAGAAACAAAAAGAGTTGTAAGAGAAATTATTAATAACTATATGAACACTTATCAAATAAACGTGGTCGCTGAAGCTAAATTATGTTTTGAATATGCTACAGAACTATTTAAGGAGATGAATGATTTGGGAAAATCTTATACAGTGCAAGAATAACATCATAGACATATTAGACATAAATTGTATAGAATATTTTGAGGACGGTATGGACCGTTTTAATAAAACAGGTTGGGTCAATCGTACTTGGAAAAATGAAAATGTAAGACGAGCACACGTTGATGTGGTTGATGCCAGAGAAACAAAAGGCCTTTGGATGATGCACGTTTGTTTATTTCCTGGCCTTACAAATGGCGGACCTATTTACGGCTTTGATGTCATAGCAGGCAAGAATAAAGTAACAGGTGCCTTTCACGATTTTTCACCATTGTTAAATAAAGAACACGCATTAACGAATTGGTTTATCAATGAAACAAAATGGTATAAACCGAGTAAAGAGAGAGAATTACCAGAATGGGCCAAGGCAATCTTCAGTAAAGGAATGATTGCCGCTGGTAATATACAAACTGAAGAAGAATTGTTCCAGGTCATAACAATGGCTGAAAGTAATCTACATAATTACTTAGATAAAATAGGTGACTTTAAAAATGATTCAAAAGAGAAAGATGTTATAAAGGCACAAAATTATTATTGTGAGCATCAACAACAAAACCCACATACACCTAGAGTAATGTTGTCTTTAGGTTTAAATGAAGAAGATGTATTAGTTTTTAATAAACACCATCTTTTTCCAAAAATAAATAACTAATATGAAATACATTATTATTTTTTTGATGTTTTTATCATCAGTTGTAAAGGCAGATGAAAAGAAAATATCTGATTTAGAAAAAAGAATTAGTCAATTAGAAGCAAATAAACTTTCAATACCTAAAGGCCTATTCATCACAGGCGAAATAGAAGCTTATTATGATGATCGTACTTATGATAGTGGTATAGACTCCAGAGCCGAATTACAGATAGGCATTACACATAAATTTAATAATTCTTATGTTAATTGGACTGGTGCTTCAATGTTATATGATACTTATTATTCGTTAGATACTTCTTTAAACAATACAATACAAGAAAAACAAATGGGTATTGGTAATGACTATTACAGATTGTATCTTGGTGAAACAGACGCACAACGTTTAGGTTTTGCAAAGACTCCAAAGGTCGGTGCACCACTAATTATTACACAAACAAATTCAAGGCTAGATCATAGAGAAAAAACAGTTCTTGCTATAGGTGGTTTTAATTGGGACGATCAATTTGATTTTGACTCTTATCGTTTAAGACAAGACTTACCTGTAGGTTTAGTTTTAGGTTGGGATAATGAGAGAGATGCTTTATATACAGGTGCAACTGTAGGACTTTTTGGATATGCTGATTTGTCTTATATGCAAATTAAAAATCCAAAAAGTTCAACAAGTGTTTCTAGTTTTAATGAACGAACACAAAAAGGTTGGTCATTAGGTGGTACTTTATATCGTTGGAATATTCCTTTGATTTGGGGAGCAGAAGTTTGGGACGATAAAGATACAGGCTTTGCCGAAAAAAACAGATATGATTATGGCCTATTATACAGTTTTAATGAACGCATTTATGGTACTGTTCACAGAACAGAAAATGATGATCTAGGATTTACAGGCAATTATTGGGGACTTGTTTACAATATACACACTGAAGATGATAAACATAAAAGGCCTGATAAAAGAGCTGGTTTAGAATTTGGTTTGTATTACCACGATAAAGAACAAACATCAGTATATACAGGCGTATATAAAGACTATAACCCACAGTTATTAGCCACAATTCGTTATAAGTTCTAATTTTTTTTATATAAATAGTAGAGTTATGGCAAATCCATCTACTAGAGAAACACTTAAACAATATGCTTTAAGAGCATTAGGTAAACCAGTAATAGAGATAAATGTTGATGATGATCAGTTAGAAGATAGACTGGATGAAGCGTTACAATTCTATGCTCAGTATCATTATGACGGTATTCGTAGAACATATTTAAAATATCAAGTTACAGAAGCTGATAAAGCTAGATTACAAGCCTCTATACCAAATTCAGAAACAGCAACAAAAAATGCTGTAAGTTCTACTTGGTATGAAGCGAATAATTATCTAGTAGTACCAGAAACAGTTATAGCAGTTACAAACATATTTCCATTTTCGGATAAATCAAGTATGAATATGTTTGACGTTAGATACCAATTACGTTTAAATGATCTTTACGATTTTGCTTCAACATCAATTATCAACTATGATATGGTATTAAGACACTTAGATTTCTTAGATCAGATATTAGTAGGTATGAAACCTATCAGATTTCAACAGCACGATAACAGATTATATATTGATATGGATTGGGTTAATGATTTAAATGTTGGAGAATTTTTAATTATTGACTGTTATCGTAAATTAGATCCAACTACGTACACAGACGTATTTAACGATCAATGGTTAAAAAGATATACAACAGCGTTATTTAAAAAACAATGGGGTGCTAATTTAAGTAAATTTGATGGAGTCATAATGCTAGGCGGTGTTAAATTAAATGGAGAAAAAATTTTTACAGACGCCCAAACAGATATTGAAAAATTAGAAAAAGAAATAAGAGATAGTTTTGAAATAGCGCCAGCATTTTTAGTAGGTTAATATGCCAGTAAATCATTATTTTCAAGGCGGCCACGGAATTGGCAATCAAGCTGAGAAAATACTTTATGAAGATTTAATTGTAGAAGGCCTAAAAATCTATGGCCACGATGTCTATTATTTACCAAGAACATTAGTTAATAGAGATTTAATACTAGGCGAAGATACTTCAAGTAAGTTTGATGATAGTTATATGATTGAGATGTATTTTGAAACAACTGAAGGATTTGCAGGTCAAAAAGAATTAATCAATAAGTTTGGATTAGAAATAAGAGAAGATACAACATTTGTTATTGCAAAAAGAAGTTGGCAAAATCAAGTAGATAATCCAGCTACTCAAATTGTAGAAGGCCGACCTAATGAAGGAGATATTATATATTTTCCTTTGATGAACAGCTTTTTTGAAATACAATTTGTTGAAGATCAAGAACCACTTTTTCAATTAGGTAGTTTACCTGTTTATAAATTAAGAGTTACACGTTGGGAATACAGTTCAGAAGAATTAAATACAGGCATATCTGAAATAGATGATAAAGAAACACAATATTCATTAAACTTATTATTAAATAGATTTGCACTTGAGGATGAAAGTGGTTCATTACAATTAGAACAAGACCAATCATCAGGTCAAGCAAACTTTTTATTAAATGAAGAAGCTACAACGACAACAACTGTGGCTACGCAATCTACTTATTCAGATAATTTAGATTTAGATACAGAAGCTGGTTTCGACACACAATCTGTGTCTGATGATATATTAGATTTTACAGAAAGAAACCCATTTGGAGAAATTGATTAATGTTTGGTAATTTTTTTTATAATGAAGGAATGAGAAAGATCATAATTGCATTTGGTCAATTATTTAATAATATAGTTATTCAATCAACGTCAAGCACTGGTGCCGTAACTAAAAGAATAAAAGTTCCTTTAGCTTATGCACCTAAAGAAAAGTTTTTAGTAAGATTAGATCAGAAACCAGATTTAGATGATCGTAGTTTTGCAATTACATTACCAAGATTAGGATTTGAAATATCTGGCCTTGCTTATGACTCAACAAGAAAACTAACAAGAGTTCAAAAATTTAGAAAAGTAAAAGCTGGCGAATCAGGTGAGGTTCACAATTTTAATTATGTTCCTGTGCCTTACAATATAAGTTTAAATCTTTATGCATTTACTGCTACAGCAGAAAATGGTTTGCAAATTGTAGAACAAATACTTCCTTTTTTTCAACCAGATTATACTGTAACTGTGAATGTTTTGCCTGCTTTAAATATAAAAAGAGATATACCGATAATTTTAAATACTGTAACTTATGAAGATAGTTATACTGCTGATTTTACGACTCGTAGAGCCGTTATATATACCTTAAACTTTACTGCCAAAACATATTTGTTTGGGCCTATGTCCAATCAAGGTGTTATCAAAACTGTACAATCAGATATTTACACTGATACAGATACAACAACGGCAAAAAGAGAAGAAAGAATTGTAGTAGTGCCTGACCCTACTACAGCTGATGCTGATGATGATTTTGGATTTACAACAACAATAACTTCTTACACTGATAGTAAGAAATATAACCCTACGACTGATACTGATGTTTAATTATGACAAAAATAGAAGATAAAGTAAACGAGATATTAGGCATACCTCCTGAAAATAAACCTACACTAGAGTCTTTAATCAAAATAGACAATCCTTCTGTACCACGTATAGAAGATAAAAATAAAACAGACATTGAAAACGATTATAAATTTAGTAGAGATAATTATTATGATTTAATACAAAAAGGCCAAGAAGCTATTGAAGGTATATTAGAAATTGCAAAAGAAGGCCAACATCCACGTGCCTATGAAGTTGCAGGCCAATTAATAACTAATGTAGCTCAAACAGTTGATAAGTTACAAGATTTACAAAAAAAATTAAAAGAATTAAAAACTGCCACTAAAGGTGCAGACACTAAAATACAAAATGCTTTATTTGTAGGTTCTACTGCTGATTTACAAAAGATGTTGAAAGTTAAAAATGAAAATATTAAAAGCGAAGAAAAATTACCTAAACAAACAGACTTTTCAGATAAGTGATTTAACTTATATAACAAGAATGACTCCTTTAAAAGAGTTATTAAATGGTGAAGATATGATTGAACCTATCAAGGTATTAAAACACGATATAAGAAAAAATCCTATTGGTCCATTAGGTGAAGAATTATTTGATTATTCAAAATATAGAAGTGGTGCTGGTGATTCAAATTTTAAAGAAAAACAATACAGTGTATGGGAAGGAAATCAAAGAGTACAGGCCGCTATACAATTAGGTTACACACATATAGAAGGTATATTAGTCAATGAATGAAGTCTATCTAGGTAATCCAAATTTAAAAAAAGCTAATGTAGCTGTTGAATTTACACAGGAACAAATACAAGAATTTGATAAATGTTCTAAAGATCCTTTATATTTTATACAGAATTACGTAAAGATTGTTTCGTTAGATGAAGGACTTGTACCTTTTAATATGTACGATTTTCAAAAAGAAATGGTTGGAACAATGCACAACAACCGTTTTACTATATGCAAATTACCAAGACAATCAGGTAAATCAACTACGATAGTTTCTTATCTATTGCATTATGTAATCTTTAATCCTAATACTAACGTTGCCATACTTGCAAACAAATCATCTACTGCTAGAGATATATTAGGTAGACTACAATTAGCTTATGAAAATATACCAAAATTTTTACAACAAGGTGTATTAAACTGGAATAAAGGTAGTATTGAATTAGAAAACGGTAGTAAAGTTGTGGCCGCTGCAACTTCTTCAAGTGCAATTCGAGGAGGTTCTTATAACATTATATTCTTAGACGAGTTTGCTTTCGTTCCTGCTACAATTGCAGAACAGTTTTTTAGTTCAGTGTTTCCTACAATATCTTCTGGTAAAAATACTAAAATGATTATTGTTTCTACTCCTCACGGAATGAATATGTATTACAAGTTATGGACTGATGCTGTCAATAAACAAAATGATTATATACCTATTGATGTACATTGGTCAGAAGTTCCAGGTCGTGATGAAAAATGGAAAGAAGAAACAATACGTAACACAAGTAAGGAACAATTTCAACAAGAATTTGAGTGTGAATTTTTAGGTTCAATTGATACATTAATTAATCCTACAAAAATTAAATCAACACCTTATGTTAAACCATTACAATCACAAGGCGGTTTAGATATATTTGAAAGACCTGATAAAAATAAAATATATGTGTGTACAGTTGACGTTGCACGTGGTATTACTAAAGACTATTCTGCTTTCATTATATTTGACGTGACACAAATGCCTTATCGTGTGGTGGCTAAATATCGTAATAATGAAATTAAACCTTTAGTATTTCCAAATATTATAGAACAAACTGTTAAAGGTTATAATCACGCTCATACATTAATTGAAGTAAATGATTTAGGTGGACAAATATCTGATGCTATGCAATTTGATTTAGAATATGATAATTTATTAATGACCACACAAAGAGGCCGTGCAGGTCAAGTTTTAGGTACGGCATTTAGTGGCCGTGGTAGTCAGTTAGGTATTCGTATGACAAAACAAATTAAAAAAATTGGATGTTCTAATTTAAAAACAATTGTAGAGTCAGATAAATTAATTATAAATGATTTTAATATAATAGAGGAAATGTCTACCTTTTCACGACAACACAATTCTTGGAAGGCCGAGGAAGGTTGTAATGATGACCTTATGACTTGTCTTATTATATTTGGTTGGTTATCAAATCAACCATATTTTAAAGAATTAAGTAATTCTGATGTAAGATCTAAGTTATATGAAGATCAGGCTAATATAATAGAACAAGATATGGCTCCTTTTGGATTTATAGATGATGGAATTATAAGAGAAAATGAAGAACCTTTTAAAGATGAATATGGAGAAACGTGGCATCCAGTAGTCAGAAAAGGCGAATAAAATGTACAAAATACGCATTTTATAAATAGATGTAGATGAAATTTTGACTATGGCCGTATGAATAATACGAATGTTGGAATATATGAAACAATTAGCTAATTTATAAAAAGGAGAAAACCGAAATGGCATTTCAAGTATCACCAGGTGTTCTCGTACAGGAAAGAGACCTAACAAGAATCATTCCAGCAGTATCTACTTCAGTAGGTGCTTTTGCAGGTGTGTTTAGAAAAGGTCCTTTAGATGAAATCGTAACGGTTTCTAGCGAACAAGAATTAGTAGATACGTTTGGCAAACCAGACTCAGATAACTTTGAGGACTTTTTTAGTGCTGCCAACTTTCTACAATACTCAAACGCATTGAGAATAGTACGAGCACAAAATTCTTCAATAGCAAACGCAGTTGCTTCAGGCAGCTCATTTGTTATTAAGAACGACACAGATTATACAAATAACTATGCTACAGGACAAGGATCAGTAGGCGAGTGGGCTGCTAGAACAGCAGGCGCTTGGGGAAACAGTTTACTTGTTTCAATATGTCCTTCAGCAACAGCATATGAAGAAACAGCAAAAACTACTTTAGCGGATGCTTCAACAGCCGTTGGAGATACAACAGTAGTATTAACATCATCAACAGGATTTAACGTTGGCGATATTGTTAACTTTTCTACAACAGCTGCAACAAGTGATTATGACGATGGACACGAGTATAGAATAACTGCTAACAATACAGGTACTAATACTATTACTATCGTTAGACATCCTTCAGGTACAGGTGGTCTACAAAGAACACTTACTAATGGATGTAATGTTAGACGTAGATGGAGATTCTACGATCAAGTTGCTGGAGCTCCAGGAACTTCACCATACGCTTCAACAAGAGGTGGATCAAATGACGAAATACACATTGTTGTTGTTGACGAAGATGGTGCAATATCAGGAACACAAAACACGGTTTTAGAAGTTTATTCAAAACTTTCTAAAGCTTCAGATGCAAAATCACCTCAAGGAGACTCTAATTATTATCCTACAGTTATACTTAATAAATCTAAGTATATTTACTGGATGGATCATAATGCAGGAGGTTCAAACTGGGGTAATGCAGCTTCAGGCGTAACGTTTACAGCAGTTACAACACCAACAGCTACATCACTTCAAAGTGGTTCTGATGGTTCTGCTATAACAAACGCTCAAAAGAAAACAGCATACGAAAAATTCCTAGATTCTGAAACAGTGGATGTAGGTTTAATTATTGCTGGTCCAGGCGATGCTACTCACGTAGATAACGTAATATCAATTGCAGAAGATAGAAAAGATGCAGTTGCTTTCGTATCACCTGAAAGATCAGATGTTGTTAACGTAGCAAATGCAAATACACAAACAAGTAACGTAATAGGTTTTTATAACGCAATACGTTCATCTTCTTATGTTGTATTTGACAGTGGTTACAAATATCAATACGATAGATATAATGACGTGTACAGATTTGTACCGTTAAACGGAGACATTGCTGGTTTATCAGCAAGAACTGATTTAGTTGCCGACAGTTGGTATTCACCAGCTGGCTTTAATAGAGGTACTATTAGAGGTGCAGTTAAATTAGCTTACAATCCAAATAAAACACAAAGAGATGACCTATACAGAAATAGAGTTAACGCAGTAGTTACTTTTCCTGGACAAGGTACAGTTCTTTTCGGTGATAAAACTGGATTGAGTGCTCCATCTGCTTTTGATAGAATCAATGTACGAAGATTGTTTATCGTTTTAGAAAAAGCAATCTCTACTGCTTCTAAATTCCAATTGTTTGAATTTAATGACGAGTTTACTAGAGCAAACTTTAGAAATATCGTTGAACCATTCTTACGAGAGGTACAAGGCAGACGTGGTATCACAGACTTTTTAGTAGTATGTGATGAAACTAATAACACAGGCGAAGTAATTGATAGAAATGAATTTGTAGCGGAGATTTTTGTAAAACCTGCTAGAAGTATCAACTTTATCACTTTACAATTCGTTGCAACTAGAACTGGCGTTTCTTTCGAAGAAGTAGCTGGGTAATTTTAGAATAGGAGAATAAAAATGGCAAACATTAATGACTTCAAAGCTAAACTTGCTGGCGGAGGCGCTCGTGCCAATCAGTTTAAGGTAGTAATGCCTTTTCCTGGTTACGCTCAAGTTGGTGGCGAAATAGAAGATCTGGCTTTCTTATGCAGAGCTACTTCTATACCTGCTATGACATTAGGTGAAGTTGACGTTAAGTTTAGAGGACGTTCAATTAAAATTGCAGGAGATAGAACATTTGCTGATTGGACCGTTACAGTTTATAACGATACAAACTTCAAATTAAGAAATGCTTTTGAAAGATGGCAAAATGGTATCAACAATATGACAGACAATGAAGGATTAACAAATCCTGCTGATTATCAAGTGGACGCATTTATTGACCACTTAGATCGTAACGGTAATACTGTTAAATCATATACATTAAGAGGTGCTTTTCCAAAAGAAGTTGGCGCTATTGATTTAACGTATGACGAACAAACAGCGATTGAACAATTTGTTGTAACTTTTGCTTATCAGTTTTTTGAAACAAATACGACTACTTAAAACTATTATAAGTAGTAGTAAAGGATATAAATTATGGCTGAACTATTTGGTTTTCAAATAACCAGAAAAAAGCAAGAGCAAGATCCAAAACAAAACTTTACTACACCTCAAGCAGATGACGGTACAACAACCGTCGCTGCTGGAGGTTATTTTGGTTCTTACCTTGATATGGAAGGCACGGCTAAAAATGAAGCCGACCTTGTAAGACGATATAGAGAAATTTCATTACATCCTGAATGTGACCAAGCAATAGAAGATATTTGCAACGAAGCAATTGTTTCTAGTGAGGAAAAAAATTCAGTAAGAGTCACATTAGAAAATATACCTTTTGGTGACGAAGTTAAAAAAAGAATAGACGAAGAATTTTTAAACGTACTTAAATTAATGAATTTTAGTACAAAAGGTTTTGAAATATTTAAAAGATGGTATGTTGATGGTAGAATATTTTATCAAAAAATTATAGATAGAGAAACACCTAAAAACGGTATAACTGAATTACGTTATATTGATCCTAGAAAAATCAAAAAAGTAAGAGAGCTTAAAAAAATGAGAAGCACTGTAGATTTATCTCTTACAAATGATTATGAAGAATATTTTATGTTTAATGAAAAAGGTGTTGCAGGTTCAACATCAGGTTCAGGTGTAAGAATAGCGGCTGATACAATTGCATTTTGTTCATCAGGTTTAGTAGATCAAAATAAAAATATGATCTTGTCTTATTTACATAAGGCAATTAAACCAGTAAATCAATTACGTATGATTGAAGATGCTGTTGTTATTTATCGTATAGCAAGAGCACCTGAAAGAAGAATTTTTAAAATAGATGTAGGTAATTTACCTAAACAAAAGGCAGAACAATATTTAAGAGATGTAATGGCACGCTATAGAAACAAACTTGTCTATGATGCTAATACAGGTGAAATAAGAGATGACAGAAGTTATATGAATATGTTGGAAGATTATTGGTTGCCAACAAGAGAAGGTGGAAGAGGAACAGATATTACTACTTTACCTGGTGGCCAGAATTTAGGAGAAATGGCCGATATAGAATATTTCCAAAGAAAACTTTATCGTTCTTTAAATGTACCTGTAAGTAGATTAGAACCAGCTACAGGTTTTAGTATGGGCCGTTCTACTGAAATTACAAGAGATGAATTAAAGTTTACTAAGTTTGTTCAAAGATTAAGAAAGAAATTTACTGAACTATTTAATG
>Ga0315909_10001951_pt1 | contig 27059 bp, 29 predicted proteins | sample LakEriMetagenome_11_FD_203527 | JGI IMG/M metagenome (GOLD analysis project Ga0315909, IMG submission 203527) | Freshwater fungal communities from buoy surface, Lake Erie, Ohio, United States - Buoy 2 MA125 | ecosystem: Environmental > Aquatic > Freshwater > Lake | place: USA: Lake Erie, Ohio...
GTTAGCGTGAATACGGTTGTGACGGGCTCGGCAACGTACAGCCTGGAGTTCACTGCGGACGACCCGTTTGCATCGACCTTCACCCCGGCGTCGGCGAACTGGAAATCGCATCCGTCAATGACCGGCGCGACCACGGGCGACATCGTGGAGTTCACTGCTCCCGTTCGGGCGGTGCGGATCAATCAGACGGTTGGCGCGGGTAGCGTCCTGGCGACCGTCATTCAGATGGATGTCTAGAATGATGAAATACCTGCTTTTGCTTGTGGTCGCGGTAGCGGCCCGCGGTCAGTATGGCGCGGCTACGTCGGTGGTAAGTGGCAACGGCGCTCCCATCGCCGCGCAATGCACGAACGCCAACAACGTAGGCCGGGTCTGGGCGCGGAAGGACGGCGGCGCGATAAATAGCACGTTCTATGTGTGCTCCTCAACGGGGGGATCGTCGTTCGGGTGGGAGTTGGTGGGGAGTGGATCGACTCCGAGTGGCGGCGCAGTCGGCGGTGCCTCCTCCGTCGCCTCCGGCCGGGTCCTCTACGGCACCGGGGCGGGGGTGGCGGGGAGTAACACGAACTTCCGATATTTCGTCGGCACCGGCAACCTCCTCCTCGGCACCACCACCGACGACGGGACGAATCGGTTGCAGGTGGCGGGGAGCATTTTCGCAACTGGTAACGTGATCGGTGGAAACCTCTTCGATGTGCGCTCCTCCAGCGGAGAGAGTTCTGACCTTCGGTTAACACAAGTCGGTATTGCGGAATACCGCATCAGGAATGTTGCGGCATCGGGAACGCTAGCGTTTATCAATTCAGCCGGAACTAACGTTGGCGAAGTGACTCAGGGCGGGGTTTGGCAGTTCTTCAACCAAACCCCCACCACCGGAGCCACCCAGCTCATCGTCCGCGCCGGGGCGGGGCAGAGCTCGACGAATTTGACGACTTGGCAGAACGCGGCGGGGACGCAGGTTGCGGGGTTGACTACTGCCGCGAATGTACGATTTTCAATGGACAATGGCACAAGGTCAGCATCAATATCAGCTTTGCATTTTGTACTAAACAACCTTGGAATGGTGCAGTTCGGTAGCACAACGGACGGGATAAATCCATCGGTCGACGCCGCTTTTGCCCGCAACACCGGCGGAGTCATCGAAGTGAACAACGGCACGGCGGGAAGCTTCCGCGATCTCTACCTGCGCGGCGTCCGTCCCGTCGGCTCCACCGTCGCCAACCTTCCTACGGCCTCCGGCAACACCGGCATGTTGGCGACCGTTACCGACGCCACCGTCACCACGATCGGCACCACCGTCGCCGGGGGCGGGGGGAATACGGTGCTTGTCTGGAGCAACGGCACCAACTGGCGAATCTACGCGAACTAGAATAAGAGTATGGACCCGATTATTATCATCATCATTGAGTGGGCTGCCTACCTGGGCATCTCTCTCTAACAGAAACCAAGCCCCGGTCATCGCTCGTGTTGGCCGGGGCAAACTGCAATGCCTGAGAAAAATCCTAGGCAGACGACACTAAGAGGGCATGGACGTGAAACTGACCATCCAGCGCGGGAGCCTTCCCGCTTACGAAGTGACCATCCCGGCGGCGACCGTTAGCGTAGCCGACCACTACGCGCAGAGCATCGGCCTAGCAAACACCGAGCATCTCATGATGCGGATGCTGCTGGACAACCTGCTCGTGGGAGTCATCCTGCCTCGTGCGGAGTATGCTCCCGAAGTCGCCGCGCAGATCGCCGCGATGGAATCAGATATGGCCGCAAAGAAGAAGCAACTCGATGCCGCGAGGATCGCTCCACTGATCCCGGCGCTGACCATAGGCGGCGAACCGACCACCCTCGCGGAGATCGAAGCTGCTCTTGCGGCCGCGAAGAATCCCGCCCCCGCGCCGGAGCCCTGATGTCCATCGAGTATCGTGGCCGCACCTTCCCTGGGTACAACAAGCCGATCAAATCGGACAACCCGGAGAAGAAAAAAATGGTCCTCGCCAAGGAAGGCGATCAGGTCAAGCTGATCCACTTCGGCGATGCGAGCATGGGCCACAACTACAGCGCCGCAGCACGGAAGTCCTACCTCGCCCGCAGCGCGGGGATCAAGGGGAAGGACTCCAAGCTGTCGGCGAACTACTGGTCGCGCAAGGTCCTCTGGGCTGGCCCCGGAGGGTCAAAGAAGTCACCGCCAAGCGGTAAGGGGAAATACTGACGTGAAGAAGGAAACGAAAGTCCGCAAGGTCATGCGCGAGTTCAAGGCGGGCAAGCTGAATTCCTCCTCCGGCGCGAAGGTCAAGAACCCCAAGCAGGCCATCGCCATCGCCCTGAGCGAGGCCGACCGGATGAAGAAGAAGTCGAGGTAGTCGCCATGGCGTACACGAACCCCTCCCTCCGCGAACGCATCAAGGACGAAATCATGGCGTCCAGCAAGGGTGGCAAGCCGGGGCAGTGGAGCGCCCGCAAGGCGCAACTCGTGGCGCAGCGGTACCAGAACGCAGGCGGGGGATATCGCGCCGGGAAAACCTCCGCGCAGAAGAGCCTCAGCAAGTGGACGAAGGAAGACTGGGGCACCAAGAGCGGCAAGCCATCCACGCAAGGCCCTGAGGCCACCGGAGAGCGATACCTGCCGCGCCGCAAGCGCGAGGCCATGTCCGACAAGGAGTACGCCGCCACCACCCGCAAGAAGCGCGAGGATCTCGCCAAGGGGAAGCAGTTCTCGAAGCAGCCAGTCAAGAGGAAATAACCGATGCCCACATCTGGAGTCACCAGCTACAACCCGTCCATCGCCGAGATCATCGACGAGGCCTACGAACGCGCCGGCATCCAGACGATGACGGGCCACGAGTACATCACCGCCCGACGGAGCCTCAACCTACTCACGCTCGAGTGGGCGAACCGCGGCATCAACCTCTGGACGCTCGACGAGGAGACACTGCCGCTTACCGCTGGAGTGTCCTCGTATACCCTGCCGACCGACACTGTGGATGTCCTGAGTGGCGAACTGCGCCTCTTCGCCGGGAACCAGACGTTGCAGAGCGACTCCTCCATCGACCGGATCTCGTTCAACCAGTACGCCTCGCTGCCAAATAAGCTGGCCCCCGGCAGGCCCACGCAGTTCATGATCCATCGAGGCGTCGCGCAGCCGACGATCTACTTCTGGCTGGTGCCGGATCAGAGCAGCACCTATACGTTCTACTACTGGCGCATGCGGCGTATCCAGGACCCCGGCAGCGCGGTGAATACGTCAGACGTGCCCTTCCGCTTCATCCCGGCGCTGATCTCCGGCCTTGCGTACCATCTTGCCGCCAAGCGCAAGGAGTCCATGGCGCTTGTCCCGGCGCTGAAGGAACGCTACGACCAGGACTGGGACCTCGCCTCCGATGAGGACCGCGACCGCTCGCCGCTGCGAATCGTTCCGTACCGGAGCTACCGATGAGCGGATACTCCAGCGGCCAGAACTCCAATGCCTACTGCGATATCTGCGGGCGACCGATAAAGTATCGCGAACTCCGCGATCACATATATAATCAAAAAAGGGATGGCCTCAAGGTCTGCTCCCAGTGTGACGACGAGGATAACCCACAGCTCCAAGTCGGTCGCTTCTTCCGAGCAGAGCCACAGGCCCTCTGGCAACCAAGACCGGACACGCCAGAACTCGCAACGTCCCGCGCATTTGCCCGTTGGAATCCAATTATGAACCTAGTGATGGAAGTCACACTGGGCCAGGTAAATGCGAGGTTGACATGAAGTTTCAAGGCAAAGTGGTCCGCAAGCAGCTTGGGGGCATGCTCCCCACCAACGCCGCTGCCGATAGCGCGGCTCGGATCATGGGCGGTGTTCGATTCCCGAACGCGCCGAGTCTGGCCGGTATCCCCGGCGTCCCGATGAATATGCCCGTCCCCGGCGTGTCGCAGAGCGCGGCGATCCCCGCTGCTCCTGCTACCGGAAGGCGCCGGCAATCGACACAGGATCTGCTCCAGTCTGCCGTGATGGGCGGACTCGCTGGACTCGGCGGCACTCCGGGGATTACCGCCGGTCTTGCGATGCAGATCATACCCATCTTGGCGGGCCTGATGAAAAAAGGGTCCGCGATTCCCAAGAAAAAAGGAGGTGGTCCAGTGAAAGGTCGCATGAAGAACGAGGCCGGGAAGAACGCAATGCCCAAGCCTGCGAAGAAGGTCGCCGCGGCGAAGAAAGGCTACGCCAAAGGCGGCATGATGAAGAAGGGCAAGGCGTGCTAGGGTGACTTACGCCACTCTTGTCCAGTTGATGCAGGACTACCTCGAGAACCAGGAGGCGTCCTTTGTCAGCAACATCCCGGACATCGTCAGACTGGCTGAGGAGCGGATCTATAACTCGGTTCGCACCCCAGACCAGCGGCAGAGCGTGGCGGGGACGACAGCAACGGCCACGATTACTACACCAGGCTCGTTCGTCGAGCCGCTGGGCCTCTATGTCAACTCCGTCCCGCTTCTGCCGAAAGCAGTCAGCTATATTCGCACAGCTTATACTGGAATCACCGGGCAACCCGAGGCATACGCGATGCTCAACGCTATCGCAGACTCGCCCAATGCGAATGCCCCGGCAACGATTCTGATCGGCCCAGCCCCCGATGCCACCTACTCCTACACCCTCGATTACGTTGGCGCTCCCACTTCGATCACCGTGGCTGCCACCCCATCGCGGACAACGTGGTTGTCGGCTAACTTCTCGTCGGTGCTTCTGTACGGGTGTCTGGTCGAGGGCTACATCTACAACAAAGGGCAGGCTGACATGATGGCCGAGTACAAGGCGCAATACGAGGCAGGAATGAGGGAACTCAAGCGCAGCGCCGAGGGCCTGCTGCAACAGGACGAGTACCGGGATCGTCCGCTCGGCAGGGAGGTCACGCAGTAATGCCATTCACCGGCTCCTACGTTTGCACGTCGTTCTATACGGACCTGCTGGGCGGCAAGATCAACTTCGGAAGCAATCAGATCAAGCTAGCCCTGTACACCAACGCGGCAACGCTGAACGCAGCGACCACCGGATACACCAGTTCTGGGGAAGTGGCCGCTGGCGGGGGATACAGCACGAAGGGCGTCGTCGTCACCGCTACCGTGACAACGGCCAACACAACGAATGGCCCGGTCGTCATCCTCGACTTCTCCGATGCGGTCTGGACAACGCCGACGTTCACGGCGCGGGGCGCCCTCCTCTACGATGAGACTGCGGGCGGAGACCCCGCTATCGCTGTTATCGACTTCGGACTGGATATCACCGGAAACGGAGTCAACAACTTGACCGTGTCCTTCCCGCCGCCAACCGCGAACGCTGGGTACCTTGTAATTAAAACCGTCCTGAATAACCCATAATGCCGAGTACATATACCTCGAACAACGCCCTTACGCTCCAAGCGTTCAATGAAAATCCCTCGACATGGGGAACAATCGCCAATGATGTATTCAGCCTGATCGACGCCTCTCTCGACGGAATCGAGGCTATCGATGTCTCTGGCTCGACAGCGACCGCCACGCTGACGATTGCGGACGGAGCGAGTGCCCCGGCGCGGGCGCGGGTGCTGAATTTCACCGGGGCCAGATCGGTCACCAACGTCACGGTCACCATCGGCCCGGATACGGCGAAGAAGATCTACTGGGCGAGGAACTCCACGACGGGCGGATTTAGCGTGATCCTTGCCCAGGGGAGTGGCAGCACGGTCACCATCGCTCCGGGCGCGTGGGTCCTTGTGTTTCTGAATGGGGCAGGGAGCGGGGCCAGCGTGACCGCCCTCAGCAACATATCCCTTGCCGGTTCATCTTCTGGCATGACGACACTCCAGCCGTCCGCCGCCGCGTCTGGCACCCTCACCCTTCCCGCTGCTACCGATACGCTGGTGGGCAGGGCGACAACGGATACGCTCACGAACAAGACGCTCGATACCGCGGGCGCGGGCAACGTTCTTCGCATCAACGGAACCCAAGTGAGCGCCGTGACGGGGACTGGTTCGGCGGTGCTGGCGACCTCCCCGACGCTGGTTACTCCGATTCTGGGCACGCCGACTTCGGGGACTCTGACAAACTGTACGGGGCTGCCGGTTTCGACGGGGGTTTCCGGTCTGGCGGCGGGTGTTGCGGCGTTCCTGGCGACGCCGACATCGGCGAACCTGGCGGCGGCGCTGACGGACGAAACGGGTAGCGGCGCCAACGTGTTTGCGACCTCTCCGACGCTTACCACCCCGACGATTGTGACCAGTGCCGTGTGCCCGGTCGTGAACGGTGGTACCGCGGCATCGGGTACACTCACGCTTCAATCGACGACGGGGGCGGGGTTTACGGATGCGATTATTTTTCGGACGGGAACACAGGTCGAGCGGGCGCGGATTACGACATCTGGCAACGTCGGCATTGGCGCGACGAGTCCTGATTATCAATTGCAAGTGAATGGAGAGAATCAAACCACCGCCGCTATCACAAATAGCGGCAATAAAGGTGGTTCGATCATGCTGTTTGACAGTGGTGCTGCCGGTGGGAATGGTGGCTCTGTTCTTTTCTCAGCAGCTAATAGTTCCGGTAATTTTGCATTTTCAGCCATTAAAGGACTACTCGTAAACGGAACTGGGCCTGTTGGAGATTTGGCTTTTAGCACTCGTGTTAACACCGGCGACACTGCGTTAACAGAGCACATGCGTATCGTCTCAGTCGGCAACGTCTGCATTGGCGGCAACGCAACCAGAGCGACAACGGCGGGATCAAAGGTGCTGCATATTTTCGACGGCACCGCACCAGTCGGCACGCTGGCAAATGGCTGCTCGTTCTATTCGACATCCGGCGAGATGCGCGTGATGGACGCTGCGGGCAACGCAACGCTGCTCTCGCCGCACGACAAGACTACGAATGAATGGATTTATGACTCGGCACACACGCCGACCGGCAAGCGGCTGAAGATCAACGTGGAGAAGCTATTGCGCTTCGTCAATGATCACTTTGGACTGGATTGCGTCCAGGACTTAATCGAGGAATAACAGGAGACCGATATGTTTCTAGAGGAAGTTAGAGCGAGTTTCATTGCCCAAGGCCATGCAATGGCGAATCACTTCAATGCAGAGAACGAGAAGCAGTTTCTCGGGGCCGCAAAGAACTGGGCGATTAACGGCGGCGGAGAGAACCCGCCGAAGCCAGCCGAAGCCGTTGAGGCGCAGTTCGATTTCGAGGGGCTGTGGAGCATGACGCTTAAGCCCGCTGGACGCCCGGTGTCGACGCTGGACCCGAAGACGCTCCTGCCGTCCCACGGCACCGACGAGAACGCTATCGGCGGCCCGGTCGGTGGCCCGATTCCTGGGCAGCCGGGGCGCTTCTATGCCGCCTCGAATGCGACCCCCTGGCTGGGTCAGACCGTGACCATTGACGGGAGGCGGTACCTGTTTACCGCGATCACGCCATTCAATCGGGCGTGGGAGGTGCTGTGATGTGGGGCTGGTTAAAAAGAGTCGCAAGCCACGGCGTACCGATTGCTGTGCAACTGGTCCCCGGAGCATTCCGCCCGGTTGCTGACGTCGTGTACACCGGGGTGCGGAATGCCGAAATGGCAGGAGGCACGGGCCCAGAGAAGCTGTCGTGCGCCATGCGGTATATCACCTTGATGATTCCCGCCATTTCGCTGCTGCTCCGGCGGATAACGGGCAAGGAGGTCGTGAACGAGCAGGCCCTGGTCGAGGCGCTCGCGCACCTCGCTGAGTTCTTTGTTCTGATCGAAAAGGCGGTCGGGGTAAAGCCGTCGTGAAGAAGGCAATTGCGGCCATTCCTGGCCTAATTCTGGGGGCAATCTATTCGATGCCGACGTTATTGTGGGGGCTGCTCGGCCTCCAGGTCGTCGATTTCGCAACCGGGTTTCTCGTTGCGTGGTCCACGGGCGCGGTGTCGTCCGATGTCAGCAGAAGGGGATTCGTAAAGAAGACAGTCGCACTCCTGCTGATTGTCGCTTTGGAGATCGCTGAATCAGTTCACCCGATGCCGTTTGAACTGTCGGCGTATGTGGCCGGCTGGTTCTGCCTGACCGAACTGATTTCCATCATGGAAAACTGCGGCAAGGCCGGCCTGCCCCTACCGCAAAAACTGACGAACGTACTGGCGCAACTCCAGGACGAAAAAAAGTGAACTGGACGGTAACCCGCACCGATAAACAGTGCGTGGATATCGACTTCGACTGCTCCCAGAAGAAGATCGTATCGGCGTTGCTACTCGCCGATGAACACGCCGATAACGCCCACTCCGACCTTGCGCTGATCCGCAAGCACCACGCTGAGGCTGTGGCCTTGGGTGCCCCGATCCTCAAGTTCGGGGATACGTTCTGCGCCATGGAAGGCAAGTGGGACCGGAGGGCAAGTGAATCCGCCTTGCGACCAGAGATGCGAGGTGGAAACTACCTGGATAAGCTGGTGTCGTTTCACACCGGTCTGTACCTGCCCTACGCGAAAAACATCGCCGTCCTCAGCGACGGAAACCACGAGACCTCCATTCTCAGGCACCACCAGACAGACCTGCTTGAGCGGCTGACGCAGAATCTTCGCACGTTCGGGGGGCCTTGCGAACATATGCCATTCACCGGCTTTGTCCGGTTCAAGTTTGACCTCGGCAACCGGCATCGCGACTCAAGGACGTTGCACTACCACCACGGATACGGCGGCGGCGGGGAGATCACGCGAGGCCTGATCGACAACTCGCGCACGCGAGGACAGTACTCGGCGGATATCTACATCAGCGGCCACATCCACAGGCGCAACAGCGATGAGAACATCATGATCGGCGTCAATGGGAGGGGGCACGTTGTGCAGCAACCCCAGCTATTCCTCCGCGCCGGGACGTACAAGCGCGAAGAAATGGGAGGGTCTGGGTATCATACAGAGAGGGGCCGCTCGGCCAGGCCGATAGGCGGCTGGTGGCTGGACTTCGAGGTATCCAGAGACCGAAACAATACGTTCGTTGATGTTAACTACCGATCCGCAAAATGAAAACTCTACTCTTTCTTGTTATCGCCCTACCGCTTGTTGCTGAAGAGAAGCTCTCGAAGCAAGAACAGCTCGAGATCGAACTCGCCAGCGTGAAGCTGGAGAACATCGCTCTACGCTCGCAGATGATGCGGACGCAAGAGGCAGAACTCCAGAAGTCTATCCAGGCCATCTTCGAGGCTGTGTGCAAACGCGCCGGCCTTGAGATCGCTGCCTGCCAATACGACCCCAAGACGCAAAGCGTAACCTCCAAAAAATAATGCCCTTTAAGAAGATCCAGCTTCGCCCAGGAATCGTTCGGGACGTGACCAACTTCTCGAACGAGGGCGGCTGGTATGACTGCGACAATGTTCGCTTTCGCATGGGCATGCCGGAGTCGATTGGGGGGTGGATCGAACTTCTCAACGGTGGGTCAACTACGAATGCGCTGGAAACAACCTACGGCGTCTGTCGATGCCTGCATCAGTGGACAACCCTTGCCGGTCAGCAGTTCACCGCAATCGGGACAGACAAGAAGCTGTTACTGCTGAATCAGACCACGGTTTCCAACATCACCCCGGTAGGGCCTCCGATAACACTGCTGCCTAATCCGCTCAAGATGCTCCAGGCACCAGGAGTAGGGCCACCCACCTCGAACTCCCTGCGCGTTGAACACATCGGGCACGGAAGGGTCACCGGGGATTCCGTTATAATCTCCGGGGCCACCGCAGTTGGCGGCTTCTCCGCTGTCGATATCAACAAGGAATTCCAGATCGAGGTCATTGATGCCGATAGCTACAGAATTTCCATGGCGACTAGCGTTCCCTTTATCAGTACCAGTGGGGGAGGATCAGCGGTAGTTGCAACGTATGAGATACCTATCGGTTCGGCGAGTAACGCTTTCGTCTCCGGCGGCTGGGGCGTCGGAACATGGGGGCAGGGAACATGGGGCACTCCCCGGAGTGGCCTGGAATCCGGCATTCGCATCTGGTCGATTGACAACTTCGGCGAAGACCTTGTCGCCGCCATAATCGGCGGGAAGATCTACTACTGGGATGCGTCGGTTGGCGTGGGGGCGCGTGCGGTCGAACTCTCCAGTATCGCGGGGAGCAATCAGTGCCCAACCATCAACTCCGCCGGCATTGCCGTATCTGAAGGCGACCGCCATCTCCTCGTATTCGGCGCAAATGAGGTCGGGTCCGCTGCTGCCGATCCCCTTCTCATTCGCTGGGGAAACCAGGAGAGCCTGGTCGAGTGGGAACCGCGGCGCGATACCACGGCTGGAGGGCTGCGGGTTTCTGCTGGGTCGAGGATCATCGCGCAAACCAGAGGCCGGCAGGAAACAGTCATCTGGACAGACATCGGCATCAACGCACTGACGTTCGTGGGGCCTCCGTATACGTTCGGGCTGAATACCACCGCGCAGAACGTCTCCATCGTGGGGCCGAATGCCGTCATCGAGGCACGGAATCAGTTGTACTGGATGGACCTGAACGCCTTCCGCTTCTACAACGGCAGCGTCAACTCTCTCCCCTGCACGGTGCAGTCCTACGTCTTTGACGATTTCAACTGGTTCCAGCGAGCGAAGGTCTGCGCCGGCCACAATAGCCGATTCAACGAGGTGTGGTGGTGGTACCCATCGGCAGACTCGATAGAGAACAACCGCTACGTCGCATACAACTACGTCGACAATTACTGGATCATTGGCTCCATGTCCAGAACGGCGTGGCTTGACTCCTCATTCAGCGGGTATCCCATCGCGTGGGGGACGGAAATCAACCGGTACCGATTGTTCCAGCACGAAACCGGAGTCAATCGGATACTGAGAACTGGATCTGGAAATCTCCAGGCGTATTCCCTCGCTTCACATGTCGAGGGGTCTGACCTCACGCTCCTGGACGGGGAGTCGTTCGCCTTCATCAGCCGGATCGCCCCCGACTTCAGTAAAACCGGGGTATCGACCAACGGGCCTGTGGTCTTCGAGATCAAGCAGCGTAATTTTCCGCAAAACGCCTCCGCGGCCGGATTCAGCGGGGCGCTCGTCTCCACCTCTAACCCGAAGGAACTTTTCGTCCGGGTTCGGACCAGGCAGTTCGCGCTTCGCGTGTCCTCGAATACGATTGATCTGGGCTGGCGCCTTGGCACAACGCGCTTTGACATCCGCGAGGATGGGCGTAAACAGTGAACCGTCACTATCGAATCAAGCCGGTTGACATCCCGCCAAAGGATTGGTCCGACCAGGACATCTCGAAGGCATTTCAGATCGTCAACCAGCTTATAATTAATCTATACAACCCCGGCGACGTAGTCGCTGCATCCCTGCGGTTCATTGACGCCGCGGAATCTGGATACGGACTTGACATTGGGCAGGTCTACGTCGATGCCAATGGGTTCCTGAAGGTCGTGCGCGAAGGAGAGGCGTTTGCTCCGTCCTTCTCCATGGTCGTCACGATGGGAACCGTGACCGTCACCAGTTAAAGGGGAATCCATGCCACTACCGTTCTTAGTTCCGCTCCTGACTACGCTTGCAGCATCGTTGGGGACCAAGGTCATTTCCGATAAGATCTCCAGCGGCAAGAAAAAAGACTCCGACGTCCCAGCATCCGAGGCCCGTAAATACGTCGATGCCCTCTATGCTCGCCGCAGAAAGGAAGCCGACGAGCGCGGGTTCCCGATCATCAATCTTGAAAGCATGGCTCCGCCCCCGAATCTCCTGGGCGTCGAGCAGCAACAGTTCTCCCCCGTGGGCGTTGCCCCGATGGGAATAGGCGCACTCTCGCAGCGACTGGCCCAGGGCGGTATCCCCGGTATCCCCGGCATCCCTGGCATCCCCGGCCTTGAGCCCGAAGAGGACCAGCGGGATTCCGTCTTCTCAAACGCGCTTGACGCGCTACGCGGCGACAGCGACGACCCCCAGAAGGCGTTCAACGAGTTCATCCGCACTTACGGCGTCGAGGCGCTACGATCCCTCAGTGAGGACGCCGGCACGCCGGAAGCGCCGCTCCAGAAAATGCTGGGCGGCGGCAAGATCATGGGGCCTGGCGCCGGGATGGATGACATGATCACGGGTTCCATCGGCGGTAACCAGAAGGTCCTGCTTTCCGATGGCGAGTTCGTCGTCCCCGCCGACGTTGTCAGTGGCCTAGGCGACGGCAGCAGCGAGGCTGGATCGCGGGAACTCTACGCCATGATGGACCGGGTCCGCAAGCAGCGCACCGGCACCACGCAACAGCCGAAGAAATTGAAGAAGGGGGCGGCACTGCCGGCTTAATATGCCAGAACAGACCAGTCAGATCGTAATCAACGAGCCATCGCAGGACGTAAAGCCATACCTTGAACTGCTGCGAAACGCGGCATTCGGTCTGGTGTTTACCCCGGAGGCCATTCGGCGCTCGCAGCTTCCCGGTGCGGCAAACCTGTGGGGGAATATTGCGGCACCTGCAGCGAATACCGTCCAGGCGCCGGCATCGCTCCCGTCGACCGTCCAGGCCCCGATTGACGTGCCGTATAGCGTCATCGACCTTGACTCCGGCAGCGGAAGCCGCCTCGCGCAATCCGCGGCGGCGCTTGAGCGTGCGTTCAGGGACACGGTCGGACGGCCTGCGGGCGGGGCTGGGCGGTTCGCCGATGGCGGTCGCCTTTCGCAGTCGGCAAGCGACATCGAGCGCGGCATCGCACAGTTCCTCTCTGACGTGAATCTCGGCGCTGGCGGGTCTCCCATCGGCGGGATGTATCCGGCACTTCCTGTCTCGCCCCCTGCGCGGGTTCCCGTTCGCATTGGCACCGGAACGCAGGCCCCTCCTCCCCCGACTCCTCCCTCGGTAACGCCTCCCCCGACCTCGGTGGGCGGGGTGATTACGACCCCGCCGAGCGGTCCTCCGCTTGTCGTCACGAACCCGAACCCGGCGATGCAGCCCCCGCCCCAGCCTCAGCCCCGTCCCGGTCAGCCTCAACCGCAGCCCCAGCCCCCGCCCCAGCCTCAGCCCCGTCCCGGTCAGCCTCAACCGCAGCCCCAGCCGCAGCCCCAGCCGCAGCCCCAGCCGCAGCCTCAACCGCAGCCTCAGCCTAGTTTCGGTGGCGCGACCGCAGCCAACCAGAGCTTCCGCGACATGATGTTCACTCGCAACCAGCCAGAGAACTTCGCCGGGGCGGCCGCAGCGCAGGCCGCTGGATACAATCCAACCCAGTACGCTGACCGCAGCGTAGCCGATCAATTGGCAGCGAGGCTCGGCGGCGGCTTGATGTTCACGAATACAGGAGGGCCAATAAGCCCTCCGTCACAGGCCACGCTGGACTTCGGCGGCGGGGCACAGCTAAACGCCGGCCTGGTGGACGACAAGATCCGGCGCGGAGAGATCGAGGCGCTCAGGCAGGAGATCCGCATGCTCGGCGGCACTGTCAATTTCGCCAAGGGCGGCGCTGTGCGGGCGCAGCAAGGCCTCTTCACGCCAGCGAACAATCCGTTCAGCCGACCGGGCGCGCAGAGCATATTGACGGGCACGCCGTCCTCCTCCACGCAGCAGGGGCTATTCACTCCGGCGAACAATCCATTCGCCCAGTCGGGAACACAGGGCCTGACGAGAGCCGTGCCGTCCAGCCCCACTCGACTATCGTCCCTCGGGCAGTCCGCAACGCCCACTTCTCAGCCCAGCCCAGAGCAGCTAATCCAGACCGGGGCGCAGCCCGCCACTGCAAATGTTCAAGGGCTGCCCCCTGGCACGAACACCTCGTTCGCCACCTTGAATCCGTACCAGCGGTACGAACAGCAGCGGGTCCTCGGCATGGGAGGAAACTTCGGGCAGGTTGGCGCGGGGAACCAGATGCAGGTATCGGACCTCACCCGCGCCGGCCTGACTGGCCTCGGGCGGCTCCCCAGCTACTTCGACGAGTATGGTCAGGTTCAGGCCGGTCGAACCCCAACCGGGCAGGCGACCACCAACTTCGGTATCGCGAACGACGTCTTCGACGTGGCAGGAAATCAGGCTCTCTCGGCAGCCCAGAACGCCGACACGCTCTTCGGAAGGAACGACATCACCTCGACCTTCCAGGACACGATGCGGTACCTCCAGCAGAACCCGACGCAGTTTCAAGCGGGGGATATCACGCTGGGGCAACTTGAAGCACCGCAGCTGAATGCGCCCACCGGAATCTCTCCCTCACAGCTAACCAGCTACCAGATGGCGGGGCCTCGGTTGGTCGATACGTCCGCGTCCAACATCAACCCTCTCTCCGTCCAGGGCGAGAGCATCACCGGGCTGCCGCAGCTAACCAGCTACCAGATGGCGGGGCCGGAGAGAATCGCTACCTCGGATCTCTCGATCAATCCGATGGCGGTCACCGGACAGGCCATCCGCGATATCAACGCCTCCAACGCCGGCATGCAGGTACAGGGCGAGGGGTATCAGGCGAGCACGATGGGCGGCCCCAGCCGCTTCATCGACGCGAACAACCCGCAGTCGTACATGAGCCCATACCAGCAGGCCGTCATCGACACGCAACTTCAGCAGGCCCAGCGTGGATTCGAGGAGGATCGTGCCTCGCGCAACGCCCGCGCCATCCAGGCTGGGGCGTTCGGTGGTTCCCGGCAGGCGGTGGCTGAATCTGCCGCGGCGCGGGACCTCGCGAATCAGCGCAACGCCATCGTCGCGAGTGGGATGCAGAGCGCCTTCGAGAACGCGCAACAGCAGTTCGAGCGGGATCGCGCCGCTCAGATGCAGGCACAGGCGCGGAACCAAGAGGCTATCAATCAGGCCTCTCAGTTCTCCGCTGCGAACCGGCAGGGCGCGGGACTCGCCAACCAAGCCAACGCCCAAGCCTTCGGTCTTGCCAATCTCCAGGCGCTGCTCCAGACACAGGAACTCGGAGCGCAACTCGGGCAACAGGCAAGCCTTGCCAACCAGCAGGCCATGCTGGAGGCCGGTCGAGCCAACCAGGGCGCAACACTGCAGGCCCGTCTCGCCAATCAGCAAGCCCAGCAGCAGGCGAACGAGCGTAACCTTGCCGCGGCGCTGGGCGTCCAGGAACTCGGAGCGGGTCAGCAGTTCAACGCAGCACAGTTGCGGGCGCAACTCGGGCAACAGGCAAACCTTGCGAATCAGCAGGCGTTCCTCGATGCCGCTCGGTCCAACCAGGGCGTCAACCTGCAATCGCAACTTGCGAACCAGCAGGCGCTCCAGCAAGCGAACGAGCGCAATCTTGCAGCTGCCCTTGGGGTCCAGGAACTCGGGGCGCAGCAGCAACTGGCCGCCCAACAGGCTAACCAGCAGGCAGGCCTCACGGCGGGCCAGTCGAACCTGCAAGCCGCCCTCGCCACCCAGCAACTCGGGCGCACGTCGGGGCTGTCGGCAGCGCAAGCGAACCAGCAGACCCGGCTCGCGCAGAACCAGGCGCTCCTCGACGCCATGGCGCGGGCCGATCAGTTGCAGCAGCAGGCCGCCCAAGGCAACGTCGGGAATCGCCTCGCCGCCCTCGGCCAGCAGACGCAGTCCGCACTCGCCGCGAACCAGATCGGGCAGTCGCGGGCAGACCTGCAACGGCTGGCGCAAGCGATGGAACTCCAGAACCTTCAGGCGCTGCAAGCTGCTGGCGCAGGCGTCGATGCCAGAACCCAGCAGGCTCTCGACCTCGGCTACCAGGACTTCATCAACCAGCGCAACTTCCCGTATCAACAACTCAACTGGCTCACGGGCCTCGTCAACAACATGCCGCAGTCGTTCAATCAGGAGCAGGTCCTGTTCAACCGGACGAACCCGCTCTCGCAGATCGCCGGCTTGGCAACGGCAGGACTCGGCGCTTTCAACGCATCGCGGCAGGGGTAAAATATGAATCTCATCGAGCAGGCCGAACGACTCAAGACGCTACCGGATCAGGAACTGGTCCAAATGCAGCAACGACCAACGATGATCGCTCCGTTCCTCGTACTGGCCGAGATGCAGCGGCGGGAGACGATGCGAAAGGCGGCCACCTCGGGCCAGGACCCCGTCCAGCAGACGACCGTCGCGCAGGAGATGTCCTCGCGGCTGGCCCAGATGCAGCAGCCGCAGCAGCCGCAGCAGACGCAGCAGATGCGAACGGGCGGGGCGGTGCGGGCGGCGAACGGGTTGCCGATGGAGATGCCACCGACCCTTGCGAGTGAGTCTCTCCCAGCGGGTTCCGACTTCGCCTCGCAGTTGGCGGGGATGCAGAACCTGCCGCGGCGTCCGCTGGTCACGAATCCGGGGATGATGCCGTTCATGACGAGGGCTGATATCGAACGAGAACAGGGGCCACCTCTAGATATCGCAGAGACCCTCACTCGTATCCGCAAAATCCGGGGCGAATCTCCGCTTGTCGCCCTCAGTGAACAACTCAAGCAGCGCGAGGAGCAGGTCCGCGGCCAACGACAGAGCCTCGGGGAGACGTTGATGCGTCTAGGCCTCGGGATGGCGGCCTCGCGCCGTCCGGACTTTCTCGGGGCGGTCGGCGAGGGCGGGCTATCTGCACTCCAGGGATACGTCCAGAATCGCGACTTCACACGCAAGGAAGCCGCCGATCTCCTCCGGCAGCGTATGGCGGTCGAGGCCCAGCGGCAGCAGAGCGATGACGTTCTCTTCCGCGAGGCGGGGCAACTTGCTAGCGCCGAGCAGTACGGCAGGGTTTCGGCGGGACAGGCGATTCAGTCAGGCCGGAATGCGTTACTGAACCAGATGAACGAGGACGTTCGGGCTCAGGAGAAACAGCGCAAGGACGAAGAGATCGCCAAGGAGAATCGCCGGTTCCAAATTGAACTGCAGAAGGCCAAGAGCCAGGACGAGGCGGCGCAGAAGTACCAGCAGCATCTCTTTAATTTGGATGAGATTAAGGCGCGGGCGCAGTACGGCGGCACGACCGGGGGCGGGGGCGCAGGTATTGGGATAGACGACCAGGTAAAGCTCCTGAACTCGGCTATCAGCCAGAACAACTCCATGATCGACTCGCTCTCCAAGCGGCTACTAACAGCGCCTTCGGATCAACAAGAGGCAATCAGGAGTCGCATCGCCGAACTCGAAGCGAGGGGCAGGCAGCTTGACGAGAGCGCGGCATTCATCATGGAGGAAGCCGGAATGACAAAGCCAATCCAGTTTACCCGTCCTACGCCGTCGCCCAGGCCTACTCCCGCGCAGCCCCCTGCGCCGCAACCCGCGCGGGGCGAAACCGGCCTACAGAGATTCCTGAATAAATACTTCAGCGGACCTGGTCAAGCAGTGCCCCCCGATGACGGTATTGCCTTTGGTCCATTTATTCGTGGGGGTCAATAAATGGAGCCAACCTACAAGCAGTACATACGCGAACTCGGTGCAATTGTAACCTTTCCCGTCGGCGTCACTGAGGAGGAAAAGCAGGAGTTTATCCAGCGAACGCTCGCCTCGCGCAATCCGGCGGCTGCTGCTCCCGCGACCCCCCCTCCCGCCTCGGGGATTCCGAACCCCTTGCGGTTCGTTGCGGATGTCTTTTCTGGCATCCCGTCTGGCATAATTCAAGGCGTCTCCGCGGTCCCCGAGGGGATCGGCGGCATGACCGGAAACGAATTCCTGAAGGATCTTGGGCTCGCCATCCGCGACAATCAGCTATCGAACGTACTGACGAAGCGATTCGAGGGAGAGACCGCTGGCCGTGATATCGGCGAACTCATCGGTAATCTTGGCACCCTGGTCGGGCCAGGAGTGTATGCTCGGGCGGCTGGCCTCGGGTCCACTGCTGCCCGCGCCGCCGGTCTTGGCATGGGAGTCTCCTCCGGTGCCGCCGAGCAGGTCCGCGAAGCCGCCGCGAATCGACAGGCCGGCATGGCCGTGAGTCCTGAGCAGGAGCAGCTTGCGGCCATGATGGGAGGCGCGACCGGGCTGGCCGACATAATTCCCGCCGAACGCCTCATCAGCCGATTTAGCCCTCTCCTGCGCGGAGCCAATGAACTCGCCCAGAAGACCGTAGGCCAGCGGCTGGGCATGGCACTGGGAACGGGTGCCCTCGAAGGAGGCACCGAACTCGGGCAACAGATCGCCCAGAACGTCATCGAGCAGCAGGTATACAACCCACAGCAGGAAACATTCGAGGGCGCTCTGCCTGCCGCAGGCACCGGGGCTGCCGTAGGGACCGGTCTCGACTTCCTTCTGACGACACTTGGACAGCGCGTCGCCAGGAAGATGCAGCCGCGCATTGAGCAGGCACGGCAACGACAACAGGGCGCTGGCCCCGCTGTCCCCGCAGGACCAGAAGACGCCATCGGTATCCGAAGAACGGAAGCGGGCGACCCGGAGATCACGGTGATTCCTCGAGCGGGAGCGCGGCCTGCCCCGACTCCGCCCACAGTTTCGCCCGCACTCCCCCCAGAAGATCTGGCCTTCGCGCAGGACCTCGCTGATCTCAATCGGCAACAGCAGCCACCCGCTGCACTCTTCCCCTCAACGCCTATGTCGGAGCAGGCGCTGGGTGAATTCCTTAACCCCCCGGAAGTCTTCCCCATCGCCAACCTCCCCATGGGAGATCTCGGAGGCGCAGGCGAGTTCACGCCGTCCGGTCGGTTCGTTCCCGCCGTTGATCCGCTTGCCCCCGGTCTATTCCGAGACAGGCCGCGGGAGATGCGGGGGACGGGGGCGCCACCTCAGCCCGTGGTCCCGATCACGCCCGTTGCGCCGACTCCACGGCAGGCTCCTCGCCCTCCGATCACGTCTATTCTCGACCTAATGATGGGAGGCGGAGCGGACATTCCCAGCCTCAGCCAGGACGAGAGACTTGTTCTGGACCTAATCGGACAACAGCGCCGCCCGTCTCAGCCCGTCCCTCCGATGCCGTATGCCGAGACGCTTGAACTCGGGCCGCAGCAGCCATACCTCCAGGATGCGCTCGCACGGCAGCGAGCCGAATCCCAGCGGCTTGCCGAGAGTCAGTCGGTGGTCGATCAGTTGCTGGCAGCGCAACGCGCCCCGGTTCCTGAGCCAGCCCCTGCCCCCACATCGACAGCAGCCCAGCGGCCGCAAACCGTGGAGGACGAAATCTATGCCCTGCTTGATCAGATGCGGGCTCGCAATGAGCAACTGAGAGCCGCGTCCTCTCCTCCGGCGCAGCCATCCCTTGACCTAGCTGAACAACGCAGGCAGCGAGAGCAAGTTCTCGCCGAGCAGCGCAGTCAGTTTGAGCAGCCGACAGGGATGCGAGTGAGCACCGCCGAACAGCGCGATGCGAGTTTGCGAGAGACATTCAAGCGCGTCAATGCCGAGGAACTACGCCCTGTCGAACGCGCCCGCGCCGAGCGCCAACGCGCCGCCCGACGTACCCAAGCCCCCGTCGTCCCCGAGACGGGAGTCCCCAACGAGATCGCGCTTGACGCCCAACAGCGCCTCGCCCGCGAGGAGTTCAACCGGAACCTGACCGAACTCAACCCGGACGAACTCGCCATCGTGCAAGCGAAGCAGGAATCCGGCCTCGGCTCTGCCGTCCGACCGCAGGAACTCGCCGATGTCCGGGAGTTCGCCGACCTCCCGTTCACGCGGGATCAGTATCGGCAGGCCATTGAGATCGGGAAGACTACGGCGCCGATGGGAACCCGTGGCGTGGCTAACGCCACGAACATTGCCAGATCCCTCAATGTCTCGACCGAGACCGCGCAGTCCATCACCGACACCATGCTCCGCCGAGGTGACGCCACTCCAATCCCTCGGTCTCCCGGAACCGTTCGGATCAATCCTGAATCCACGGGCCCCCGCTTCAGCGTGGAGCCCCCAGCGACCGAGACCCCAACGCCGATCACCGTCGAAGCCTTCCGGCAACGTATCGCCCGCGGCGAGGTCCCGGAGGTGCCGCTCCAGATCCACGCAGAACTCAAGTCTCTCGGTGTCGACGACCTGGTCTCGGCGAGGCTCGTGGATTCCCTTGGAAGCCCGGATGTCGCCGGCCAGTACGCCAATCGCATCATCTCCCTTGCACTTGCCGGGAAGTCTCCTGACCAGCTTCGCTCGACCCTCAACCATGAGGTCGTACATTCCCTGGTCGAACTTGGGATTTTCAGTAAGGCTGAATGGAACCTACTTCAGAACACCTTGACCCCGAGCGCAGTCCTCAGCGACGACGAGCGGAAATTCTACGCCGATCTCTACAAGAACGACCCCGAGGCTCTCGCTGAAGAGGCGGTCGCCCGAGGGATACAGAAGTACATCGACGGGCGCATGGATCTGCCCCGGCAAGCCGCTGCCGCGGTCGAGAAGACCACGTCCGTATTCTCGAAGCTGGGGGATCTCTTCCGGGAGCGTGGCCTGGAGACGCCCGAGCAGGTCATCGGCGCGTTCCGGGCTGGCGAGATTGGAAGACGGCAGTTGCCCGGAACGCGCACCGCGAGCACTCCATCGAATACGGCGGACTCCACGAACCTGCGCGACCTTGAGGACCTTCTGGGGAAGACGGATTCTGAGGGATATGCGATTCCGGAGGAGCGGGCCAGACTCAGTTACGTTGGGGAGCGGGCGTACTCAGAAGACCCGGCTGAATCCGCTCGCATCGCTTCATTCCGCGAATCGGCGATGAAGATGGAGCAGTCGGGCGAGGACCCGGAAAAGATCCGGCTCGCAACGGGATGGTTCCGAAACCCATATGACCAGATGCTGCGGTATGAGGTAGGGGACCAGGGAGCATCGCTGACCCAAGCATTCCGGGATCTTCCAGAGTCTGGCAGATATGCCGAACTAAAGGAAATCCCTCTTGAAGAAGCACTGGACCATCCGGATCTGTTTCGGGCGTATCCGGAGCTGAAGAAAGTAAGAGTTATCAAGCAACCAGGGTTTTTTGATATTTTTAGAGGGCTGCAAGGATACTTTGATCAGGAAAGAAATATCCTCAACATCACCCCGTACGCCAAAGATCCAGGGGGCACTATGCTCCACGAGATCCAGCACTGGATTCAGACCAAGGAGGGGTTTGCCCCCGGAGGAAACGAGAACCTTGCAGTAGAGCAAGCACCTAAGGATAAAATTGAGAAAATTATCCTCAGCGCGATGGATGAGAAACAAAAAGGACTAGACGAGAAGGCTCAAAAAGTTCTTGATCTAAAGTCATCTATGGCTAACCTGCGAGATCTGGAAAAGAAATATCCAGCTTTCGTGAAAGAATATAAGTTGGCGGAGCGGAAGAAAGAATTAGCACGAGAGGCGTACTACAATAAATCCGGCTCACTTGAAGACTACAATAATTCAATAGGGTTGTTAGCAGAGGCACTGAAAGATATAACAGATCGAATCAAAAAAGATCGTGGAGTATCTGAGCTAACTTTTCGAGAAAAAGTAAACATCCGGACAAAAACAAGAGAGGCTCTTGAATTTAAGCAAGACAAGCTGGATGAGGCAGAGTCCAAGTTCATGGCCGCTCAGGATGAACTCTCAAAGATCAGACGCGGCGATCCAGATACGATCAATCAGCTGGTCAAGGACAAGGGGTTTGAACTATACAAGAACATCGCAGGAGAAATCGAGTCCCGCGACGTCCAAGCCCGCCAGTTCATGACTCCGGAGGAGAGACGGCAATCGCGCCCACTCTCCTCGGAGAATATCTCCCCCTCTGACGCCATCACCATCCGTCCCGGCGTCCCGGTCCCCCGCCTCTCCATCGAGCAGGAGCCGGTACCCAACCCGTTCTTCGCGCCGCCCGAACCAGGCAAATCCATCGCCCAGACCGCAGCTGAGAAGCTACAGTTGCGTCCCAGTTCGCTGAGTGAGACGCGAACGGCGGTCATCGACCGTCGCGCCCCCTTCGCCAAGTTAGCTCGCGCCGCAGGGACCATCGGCAAAGCCGAGATCTCCAGCGAAGAAGCCGTGCGCCGCCTCGACGTAGCCAACGATCAGGCCATCGCGAACCTGAAATTCGGGCCTCTGAAACTCGAAGGCAAGGCTGGCAACGGCTACTTCATCGCGAGCGAAGGGCCGCATCCGCTCGGCTCCGATGGCTACATGACCCGGATGGCCGAGGCTGGGAAGCTGGACAAGTTCTTCCACTATCTCGCTGGACTTCGCTCCACCGCCCTCGGTGAGCGCGAGAAGCAGCTTACCCCGGCGCAGATCCGGCAGTACCTGAGCTACGGGAACGAGCCAGGAATCAAGCAGGCCGCCGCCGAGCACAAGCAATTCAACGATGGGATGATCGATGCGGTCGTCGCCTCCGGGCGATTCTCGAAGGAAGAGGGCGAACGACTGAAGCGCGACATGTATATCCCCTACCTGCGGATCAGTGAGACGCCCGAGGGCGATGTTCGCTTCACTGCCGGCGGGGCGAGCCTCGCCTCTGCCCCCAAGCTGAAGGCGCTCAAGGGCGGCCTCGGGCAAGCAGCAGATCCCCTCGCTACCTACGTCGAGAACGTCCAGATGCTGACCACCATGGCGTTGAAGAATGAGGCCATGAACCGCGTCAGCCGCGACGGCATCCAGGCCGGCTACATGCGCCCTGCTCGCAAGGGAGACGAGAATACCGTCCAGGTATGGGTCAACGGCCAGAAGAAACGCATGGCCGTTCTCGACAAAGAACTCTACGAGAGCGTCACCTACGCCCCGCAGCCGCTCAGTGACATTATCAAGCTGCTGGCGATACCCGCCGATGCGCTCCGCGCCTCAGTAGTCTTCTCGCCCATCTATCCCATCCGCAACCTCATCCGCGACTCGCAGCAGGTCTTCGCCCAAGGCTATACCGACATGCCGATCATCTCGGCTCTCGACGGCGTCCGCAAGGCGCTCACCCGATCAGAGTCGTTCCGCGATCTCGAGCGGTTCGGCGTGGTGTCCAGCAACATCCGCGGCGAGGGCGGGGGCGAAGGCACGGCGCGGGAGGCCCGTGCGATGCTCGACTCTTCGCTCCTTGGCGCGGTGTCGAAGGGCATCCGCGCCTTCGAGGATTTCAACCAGCGATTCGAGGCCGCCAATCGCATCGTCGTCTACGAGAACCTCCTCAAGAAAGGCTACACGAAGGCGCAGGCGGCATCGGAGGCCCGCGAACTGGTGAACTTCAACAGGCATGGAGCGAACGTCATCATGCGGTCGCTGTCGGCGCTAATCCCCTTCCAGAACGCCCGCATCCAGGGCGCTGACGTGCTGTACCGTGGGGCTGCAACGAAAGACAACCCCACGATGCGCCGGCAACTCTACACCCGTGGCGCTATGCTCGCTGCTCTGTCGATGACCTACGCGGCCGCCATCCAGAACAACCCGGCCTATCGGTCGGCGTCCGAGGAAGAGCAAGAAAACAATTGGTTCGTTCCTCTGCCGGATGGTGGGGCTATCCGTGTTCCGATCCCGTTTGAGCTGGGCTGGTTCGTCAAGGTGGTGCCGGAAAAGATGGCGCAATTCATGAACGGCACCGCCGATGGCAAGGCGTTCTTTGATAGCTTCCTTCGCTTCATGGAATCGACGATGAAGTTCGACGTCGTCCCCCAAGCGGTGAAGCCGTTTGTGGAGGCCAAGATCACCAACTTCGACAGCTTCCGCGGCAAGAACGTCGAACCGAATTGGATGAAGCGACTCGAGATCGCCGACCGCTACGACGAGCGCACCACCGAAGTCGCCAAGGCGATCTCCGAGTACTCCAATGGCGTGCTGTCGCCGATTCAGGCGGATCATATGCTGCGCGGATACAGCGGCACGACCATGAACTACCTCTGGCAGACCCTGGATTTCGCCACTAACCCGCAGGCATCGCCTTCGCTCGAGAGCAGGCAGGCCGCCGAGATGCCCGTCGTGGGTACGTTGTTCGCGCGGCGGGACGGCGGGCGGAAGCTGGCGGAAGCCTACGAGATCCGCGACCTCGCCGATCAGGCCGCGGCATCACTCCGGCTTCGGCTGCGTGAGGGTACAGCGATGGAGGCCCCAGAGCGGGAGCGGTTGACCCGCGAGGCCGGATTCGATCAGGCCATCGAGCCGATCAATCAGGCGCTTACCGCGCTGAACCAACGGGAGCGGGCGCTGCGGCGCGATATTCGCATGGGTCGCGTTACCGGCACGCAGGCGAAGCCGGAACTCGACAATATCCGGGCGAGAAAGATCGAACTGTCCGAGCGAATCCTGGAGATTCGGAAGCGGTTGGTTCCGGGTGGGTGATTTGTGATACCATGAGGTATCTCCTCCAAGGCGGGGAGGTGCTCTTCCTCCCGCATCTCCTTGTACGTTAACCCCCGCGGCGACGCTCACGCCACGGGGGTTTTTTCTGTGTGCTACTTCAGCAGCCCAGCCATCCGCTCAGTGGCATTCCGGGTGTAGTCCGGGTCGTACTTGACGTAGACCTTCTGCGTGATCGCTACGTTTGAGTGGCCGAGCATGCGGGACACCTCGATCAGCGGCACCCCGGACGATATCAGCGCCGTTGCCACCCCGTGCCGGATGCAGTGCGGCGTGGCCCCGACTACCCCCGCCACCTTGCATACCCGCCGCCACTCGGCGAGGTAGACGTGATACCGGACGCCGATCACATGGTCACCGTTTCGCGGACACCGGGCGAGAACCTCCGAGATAGCGGGGATCACCGGAATCACCCCGCGCCGCTTCTGCCGCGGACCCGCCCCCAGCGTGAAGTCCACGATCCCGTTGCGGATCTGGTCCCAACGCAACGTCAGCACCGCGTCGATGCGCTGGCCGGAGGCCATCGCGAGCCGGGTTGCTGCATCGAACCACCACGGCGCCGGGACGGCGAGAATCGCCCGCATCTCCTCCGGTGACAGGAACCGGGAGCGCGGAGGCGGGGCAGCCGGAACCTCCCAGAGCGGGACAGCCGGGAGGTGGCCGGCGCGGACGAGCCACGTCGCGAACACGCGCAGGCAGGCGAGGTCCCGGCGGATGGTTCCGGGGCTCAGGTCCAGCTTCTGCGTCACCCTGTCCGTCTCCTGGTGCGTCCACTTCGCGGGGGTGAGGCGCATTAGTGGTTCGTAGTGAGAGGCCGCCAGTTCGAATCGTTTCCAATCGAGGATCGGCCCCGCCCTCTCCGAGCGGAACCGGGTCCAGTGGTGGGCGAGGGTCATCAGTTTGGCCTCATGTGGGTCAGCAGGTACAGCAGGATCAGTAGTACCCCGACGATTGCGTCGGAGCCGTTGTTTCTCCGTCGCCGCCTCATCGAACCCCCCTCCCGGCGCGGTTCGCCTGGTTCACCTTCGCGTTGTGCAGCAGCTTCCGTTCAGTCGGCGTGAGCGCGGCGAGACGGGCCTCGAGGACCTGGGTTACGCCTTTGCTGATCTCCAGCGCCAGCATCCGCTGAACCTCCCGGTCAACGATGCCGGCGAACATAGCAATCTCATGCTCCCGCGGCACGTCGCCGAACAGATTCGTCAGGCAGGCCGCGATTTCTTGACGGAAGGACGTATACGCGGGTTGAGCACCGAGTACACCCGCTTGCCCTTGGCAAGCCGGCGCGTCTGCTCGAGGGTCGCTCGGGCGTCCTCCGCTCTCTGCCGCTCCTGGGCGAGGCGCTCCTGATCCTCCTTCATGGCCCTGCGTTGCTCCCGCAGTTCCTGGAGCTCCTTCGATGCCTTCGCCCGTGCGCGGGCGTGGTCCTTCTGCTTGGCCGACAAAATCAAATTCGGATCGATATCCCATTCTCGTTTTCCTCCTGGTGGCAGGTGTTTCGTTTCGCAGCTATACCGTAGCTGCGCGGTGCGGATGAACCTCCGACACTTCTGGCAGACCGTCCACTGCTCCTCCTTCCCCCGGATCAGTACCTCCCGGCGCTCCAGCTCCCAGACAAGGAAGTCGGTATGGACATCGGATAAATCCGGGGGGATGGTGAAGTTATTCGCGAGGACGGGGTCGCTGAGTTTGGGCTCCGGGAGTCGGACCCGGTACCGAGGTCTCATCGCAACCCCAAGGCGAACAGCACGCCGAGGAGGATGAGCGCGAAGAGCGCGGAGTCGATGAGGAATACGATGAGGGGGCGGTATTTATTCATGGCCCACCAGCACAAACGTATACCCGTCACCGTTGTAGCCCACGGCGTGCTCCCCAACCGGACGGATTTTCCGCATCGCCTGCCAGTGGCTGCTGTCGTCCTTGTAGACCGCCCAGGCGGTTTCCTGCGCGGTCCAGGCCTTCACGCGGGCGGGCAGGTTCCGCGTGCGCGGGAAGTACCGCGTGTGGATGGCGTAGGCCGGCTTCTCATGCGCGGCGATGATGGCGCCGGCGAGTTCAAGTTCAGTCATTTTCGTTCTCCTTCATAGCGATGTCCAGATAAGCGGTCAAAATCCCGCCCCGCGTGCTCGCCCTCGCACGGATAAGCGTGGTGGTATCCGGCGGGTACATCCCCGGCGGAACGACGACGAAATGGGGGATGGAATACTTGCCTAACCACGCTAGCCTCCAGTACCCGTAGTGCGAGATAGACTCCTTTTCAAGACTAATCTCGGAGTAATCCTCTCGCGGCGGCGTACCGTCGACTTCGTATCGGTACTGAGAACTTAGCGTATGATTCCAGAATCTCGGCTTACGCAGCGCATCCGCGACCTGAAGTAGGAACCTGTTCCCGTTGCGCCAGGTAGCCTCACTGGTTATAAGGGCCGCATAACCTGGGTTCCATCCATAGCCTACCTCCAGCGCCTCAGCTCCGTCTCGGTAAGCGAAGCTAAGCCGGCCTTCGGGGATCTTGGCGGCATGATTCCGCAGCCATAGTATGCCGAGGGCGCGAGCGGCGCGGGAGTATGCTGCCGGGTAACCTTTGGGCTTCTTGTTGTGCTGGTCCGCCTCAGCCAGCAGGCGTTCTACGTTGTCTAGAGACGCATCGGCTCTGATGGTCGCCCCCTCGAGTGCATGGATACCAGCCATTACGGCGTCATCATAATATTCGGAAACTCCGGGGAGTGTCGCCTTCAGGTACTCAACGATGTCAGGAATATTCATATCTCTCCTTAGAAAATCACGATATACACCACCAGCATCACCACCCAGGCCGCAGCGAGCAGACACTCGTCCAGTGTCTGCCGCCGGTCAATCAGCCACACGGCGGCTTGGCCGGCGGCGTCGGAGAGCGCCCAGAGGGCGCGGATTAGGTGGGTCATGCCGCCACCTCCGGCAGCGGACACTCCGGCCAGCGGGCGCGGATGAGGCGGCACATGGTAGCGCTGGCAGCAGCGGCGGTGGCTTCA
>Ga0315909_10001954_pt1 | contig 27039 bp, 40 predicted proteins | sample LakEriMetagenome_11_FD_203527 | JGI IMG/M metagenome (GOLD analysis project Ga0315909, IMG submission 203527) | Freshwater fungal communities from buoy surface, Lake Erie, Ohio, United States - Buoy 2 MA125 | ecosystem: Environmental > Aquatic > Freshwater > Lake | place: USA: Lake Erie, Ohio...
ATAACACTAGCGTCAATAGTTCCAGATCTACCTTCAGGATAACGAGCACCTAAGCGCATTTCTGACTGAAGTGCCGCTTGCTCCTGAAAAGCAGCGTTTGGTATATCGAGTCTAACTCGACCAACGGCTTGCGGTTGGGATGTGCGAATAATCGCATCAGGTCCCATAGGCAAATCTATTACATCGTTAGGAACAACTAGAGGTGCTTGAATAGCCTTCTCTGCTGCTTCCATACCTAAATTAGCAAAACGTGCTCTTGCTAACTGTACATATAAAACATCATCAAACTGTCCACGTGGTTCATCATCAATACCAGGTTTACGAGCAATAAATGTAAGCATCTTGCCTACTGGATTCTTTGCTGCGTTTAATACTAAGTTACCACGGCTAGGTACGTATAGAATGATATCGTTCTTATCAGAGTAGCGAATCATCTCTACAACAGAGTTAGTATTTTGATTGTAACCTAGTTGACCAAGTATCGCGCCAGCATACTCAGGGTATTCATTTGCTAACTCTCCAAGAGTTTTCATATAGCGTTTAGCGTATGCTATACAGCGACCAAACCTATCAAATTCAGGATATGCACCAATTGGGTCTTCTACTCTAATACGAGGAAGTTGTGTTTCCCAATCTAACTCAACATGGATAGGCAAAAAGCCATAAGTGAAATACCAATCTGCGCCCCAGTACATTTGTGATTGTAGACGTGATTGGTAAACATAGTTGTTGGCAATCATGCCACGCTTATCAGCAAAGGCTCTAGCACGATCTGATGTAGTATTAGTTGTTGAGCAATTAAAAGATGGAAGTGGAGCAAGTACTTCTGCAAGATCACGGGCTGCTACATCTACGAAGTTAGCAACCATCGCTGAGTTCATTCCCTCAGGGAATAGATCAGGGAATACCTCTGTCATCCTACCCTTACGGACTGCAAGGATATCGGACATACGAGCATCTCTAGATGCGTGGCGTAATTTTAGATTATCGACACGTTGAGCGATAGCCTCAATATTAACTGACATTAGTTTCCTATTCGTACGAAGACATCTCGTAGTCGTTTACATTTACAGTAAATCGATTATCGAGTTGTTTGCGAGTTGCCCATCTATTTTTAACATGGGTTTGATTAATATTTCCATTATTTACTATTTCACGGGCTCTTAGTTCACAGAACCATAAAGCCATCACGCAGTCTGTAGGACCACGAGTATCAGGTTTCCAAGTAATCAATTGCTGTATTAAAGCCTTAATACCCTCAGAGCCTTCCTGAGAAGGAAGTTCTATTAGGTTATTATCTTGATGCAGGTTATTTCGCATAGTGCCAAATAGACCAGACATTGCGGCTACACCAAAAGATGTGTCCCACTTGTTCTTACCTGTGAATTGACTTGAGAATCTAATGCCTCTTGAGGCTAGGTATGAGTTTAGATCTGCGTCTAAGGCGTAAGCCTTCTGATGTGCATTAGTCTCAATTCTTAGTTCTTGAGGATTGTACTTTACGCACCAGTCCTCAATTAACTCTTGTATCTTTGCAGGTGTTGGATCTTTCATATTCTCAACATCTAGTATGTACCGTTTACGTGTCATACGATCTACGGTCATAACTACTGCTGCAGTTCTACCACTCATCGCTGGGTCTAAGCCCATGATGGTGTAATACGAACCTGCTTCTTTAGGATGCCCTGCTGCTCCTGGTTTTAGAGGGCCCCTCTTACGCATCCCATTGATGGAGCCTTGGATACAACCAGGTGGAAAAATAGAGTCTTCTTGTATGTCTTGCTGTTGGTATACCAAAGCCCAGGCAGAGGCCGAAACTTCACTTCGGCGCCTAAATAGAGCGGGGCCATTCCATTTTGGGTAGAGCCCATCTTCATCAGGTTGTACCTCTTCCTCGGAACCTTCCCATGGTATATGGGACTTAGGCCATAATGTAACCCACTCTTCAGGGTCATCTGCAAATTCAAGTACTGCTGGCATGTTCATATATGTGAACGGTGTCTTGCCACTAGACCAATGCTCAGGATTACGTATCTCTCGATAGAGATCATTTGCTGCGATACGTGTTCCTACAATAAGTAACTTACCAGCATCACCAAGACGAGTAATAACTTCTCGCTGTAGCCACAGTAGTTGCTTCTCCCACTCATGAGCGTTGGTAGTAGTCACAACGTCATCAAGGATAATTAGATCTGAACGAGCACCAGTGATCTGACCACCAATACCTAGAGCCTGTACAGTAGGATCTTTTTCGGTGGAGTCACGAGCCACATAGATGCGGTCAGCCTTCCAAGAGTCTGAGTCCTCTTTCCAACCACCAGCACTTCCATAGATGGCTTGCATCTTGGACCAGCGCTCATGGTTGAGGCGTTGCTTGATAGAGTATAAATACTCCTTGGCACGCTCTTGGGTTTTGGAGACAATAGTAATTTTAACATTCGGATTCATAGCAATCCGATATACACAGTAGTTGACTGTGATGACTGTAGACTTAGCATGCTCAGGTGGCACGTTAATCAGTAGGCGTTTAGCAGAGGCTGGTTCATAGACCATAGCATCATGCAGCCAAGAAGGTACCCGACCTTCAAGGATATCAATCCAGTTCTGATGGTGTGGGAAGATCGGGCTATCTAAGAACTCCCTAGAGAACTCCTCAAAGCCAATCTTAAACTTAGCATCACCTGAGACAATGGAGAGAGCCTTCTGGCCTTCATCCTTTGCCTTCTCTAGTTCAGTCATGAACTTAGAGTCTTTCTTCCAGTCTTTCAGGACATCTGGTTTTCTGCCAGCCCTGATAATAGCATCTTGAATAGATAGACCTTGCCTTGCAAGATCAATAACCTTAGCCTTGGCCTCACGGAGTGCTATAACGCTATGGTGTTCAACGCCCTCTTTAAACCCCATATATAACCTCCATAAAGATCCCCCTTCGTTCGGCGCCTCTAGGCGCCTCACTACCCCCTAAACGAGGAGCGCAATAAGCGCTCCGAGAAACTCGCTATTTACTTCACGCTCGTTTTACGGTACATATATACTAACCCGTTCAACTATAGTAAACCGAACACCCTATGTTTGAAAGTAGTATAAATTACTGGCTTCATATGATCTGAAAAAAATTAGAACTGATAGTGTATACATGCGCCGCAGGCGCTTTAAAGCACTGGGGTCGCGTTAGCGACACCTTGTGCGTCGGGCGAAGCCCTAAGAAGGTGCGAAGCACCTTATTCCCGAGCGAAGCGAGGGCGATTTTTGGGCATTAAAAAACCCCCGCACACGTTCGCACGTGTACGAGGGCTGGTTTGTGTCGGTGGACTATCTGCCGTTCATCTTTGCGAGTTCGTTCAGCACATCGAGAAGCACGTTGATTTGCTCGTGTGCTTCCGCTTTGATTGATTCAGCGTCCACGCTCTTGGTCTTGCGTGGCTTGCGTGGGGATTTAGTAGCAAGGATTTCCTGACCCTTTGCGCTGTCTGCATCGTGCCAGTTTTCCCGTGTGGTTTTCTCGGTTGCTGGCTTCTTGTTATCCACGCCAATTTCAGCGCCGATTGCAAAGATTCGGGCGAATAAATCTGCGTACCCGTTTTCGTCTGTGTCTGCTTCGTACTTGTTAGCAAGTGCATTAAGAGATTGGCTTGCCATGCGTAGGCGACTTTGAGCGCTTCCAGTTTTAGTTAGTGCGCTTTCCAAGCGGTTAGCGATTGATTTTTGTACATCTGAAGCAACTGGTAATTGCTCTGTTAACTCTTTGATTAGTGCGTTCATTTTTTGATCCTTTCGAGATCGTTTTGCTTCTGCCTCTTTGGCATTGAGATAAGCCTATACCAAGCCAAGCCATTAACCTAATCTGAGCGTAAAACTGGGGCGTTTTGTCCTATTTTGTCCGTTTCTCTTTTGTGGTTTGTGTTGGTGATCTTTCCAACCAGCGCCAAGCGTATGCCCGAAATGTCCGATTTCCAGCGCACTCCAGCACGCACACGTGCTACATACATCGCTGTCGTACACACGCACATGCAGCCGAAATCTCGCACGTACACGCACTACATACCTTGCTGTCTCACGCTCAAACACGTACACACCCTCGTTTGCAAACCCCTTTTGATTAGATTTTCTATCATACGTACAGGTTTCTTTCTTTCTTTGGGGCTTTTTGATGCTGAAAAACTGATCTGCTATGATGGTTTTCGGTGGTCAAAAGATCACCAAGAAACTCTCTCGAGTGAGGTTAGTTCATTTCCTTCGTAGGCTCGAGAGGGTTTCTTTAATCATCACGAAAGGAACCACATGTATATCGAGATAACAGACGGCATAGCGGTAATTATCGCCTTGTCGCTAAGTATCACGCTAATCACCACCACCGCACTACAAAATGCTCGGCTCACACGTCAAGTACGTGAGTTAAAGTCAGGCAGGAAGTAGTCATGCCTACCACACAGGTACCCCCAGAGGTACCGCAAGGTACGTTCAGCGCATACTATCGTGAGGAAGTATCCACTCATGATTGGTATGCCACGCTTACACAAGAGCAAGTTGTTGCTCTCGACAGCATCGTATTCCACCACACAGGTTGGGGTAATTGCGATTGCGGTAGGAGTGGCAGGTCTTACTCTTACTCATGCTACGGCAACGTGTTAGTCCTGAATAAATGTCAGCGTTGCGTACGTGCTTTCGTAGTCAATAACGATAACGTTGTGAATAGCGTGTACAATCGCTTGACCTCGTTAGATGAAATCATGCCTCTCGGAAGTTTCCCATCAGACACATCGGAACGTCAGATGTGTACTTGTGGTGATTTCATTTTCCACGAAGGCGATCATGCAGTACGTAGGCTGATAGAGTCCACGTATGCACACAGTAGTTCCGCAACCGATGAGCCTGTCTTAATCCATAAGTCATGCTCGTTCTCGTGTAATATGTGCCATGAAGTGTTTACTTCTAACAGGCGCTTGAGTTCGTATTACTACAATGGTCGTCAGATATGCGGAGATTGTGCGATTATCTGCTCAGATGCAGATGACGTGTACTCATGCGATAACTGCGCTTATTACTTCGATGAAACCTTCTACTCCGAGTGGCGCCAACGTGATCTATGTCGTGAGTGCTATGACGAGGAAGTCGAGTGTAATGAGTGTGGATACATGACAAACGAGGATTACATGGACGATCACGAGTGTTATCGTGATAGTTCAGGTATCTACGATTACTCATACAAGCCAACCCCTGTATTCTACGGGCACGATGACTACTACTTCGGTATCGAGTTAGAGGTCGAGGATAAGGACAACTGGTCTTGTGGCGCAGGTGCAGAGATCGTGTATGACACACTCGGAACTCGAGTGTATTGCAAGCATGATGGCTCACTCAATGACGGCTTCGAGATAGTATCTCACCCACACTCACTCGAGGAAGTACAAAAACTAAACTGGAACTTCTTGCGTGCCTTACGCAACAAAGGTTTCCGTTCATGGGATACAGATACATGTGGCTTACATGTTCACGTATCTCGCACAGCGTTTCGTAAAGACGGCAAGCATAACGAAGCACACGAACTACGCTTCCAAAAACTTATTTACGATAACAGCGCTCAAGTGTGTGCAATAGCAGGTCGCTCAAGTTCATACGCAAGGTTCATGGACAAAGGACACCTAGTACCTAAGGTCAAGCACGGACAATCGGCTGATAGGTATGAAGCAATCAACATACAAAACGATCACACACTCGAAATCAGAGTGTTCAAAGGCTCACTCAAGAAAGAGCGTGTCTTATCTGCGGTAGAGTTTATCCACTCTGCCATTGAGTACACACGTACCATGAAAATTAACCCAAGAGATAAGCAGTTCTCATGGATACGCTTCATGGCTTACGTGTTAGACAATCAAGCCAAGTACTCAAACTTCGTGCAAGTCGCACTAAGTTCACTCGACAAACCGCTAGTACCATCATCACACATAGACGAGGAGAATAACTAATGTGTATGTTATGCGTAGTTCCACCCAACGTACTACCATCGAGAGAGAAGTTAACTTACTCTGCGATAAATAATCCTGACGGCTTCGGCTTCGCAATCGTTGTATCCAGCGAGAAGCGCATCATCGTGGAACACACGATGAACCCTGACGATGCTGTCAATCGTTTTCTCGAGATGCGTGCAAAGTATCCCGATGATTACGCACTATGGCATGCTCGCTATGCCACACATGGCACAACCAATCTTGCTAACTGCCACCCGTTTTACGTGGTAGATAACCAAACTGTGCTGGCACACAATGGCGTATTACCGATAGATATTCCAGCAGGTGATACACGTTCTGACACACGTATCTTTACCGAGGACGTACTCGCCCCAATGGGCGGTGTTAAGGCACTCGATAATCCTCACATGTACAACATGGTCGAGGAGTACACGTCAGGTTCCAAGTTGTGCATACTCACAGTTGACCCACGTGCCGAGTATCAAATGTATCTCATACACTCAGACAAGGGTGCAGAGGACGAGAGCAAAGTGTGGTGGTCAAACGATAGTTGCAAGGCTGACTACGGCTACTCACGCTGGATACCCAGTCAAGCGTACGATAGTTTCTACCCTTCGTACGATCATTACAGCACTCAAACGGAAGGTGTGTTCCCATGTGTAGGTTGCTACGCACTCATTGACGAGGACAGACTAGAGAAGGACGCAATATGTCCAATGTGTCTAACGTGTCAATGGTGTGATATGCACACAGAAACATGTATGTGCTACAAGCCAACCACTAAACTGCCTGACAGTACATACTCAAACGCATGGGGGCTATAATGAAACGCATAGCAAAGCAACCACCAGCAAGGGCACACGCAAGCATGGCTGAAATGTGCTACAAGCACTACGAAATAGCGATAGGTAAACGCAACATGGTGGACGCCAGCAGGTGGCTACTCAAGGCACACACCTATCGTGAGAAGGCTGGACAAATCGGACACGAGAAGGAGTTGGAAAATGAGAACCGCTAAGTGCATAGACACACGTTGCTACAAGTGTGATGTACCTATATGGGTACCAGTACACGATTACAACGTGGAAAGAAACTACTGCTACTCGTGTGGCATGTCCAAGATTGGGGTGTTAAGTGGCTACTACGCTACGCAAGAAGGTGTGTGATTGGGATAATGTCGAGTGGAAAACTACTCGCACAGGCAACCAAACCGCAACCATCATGCTCAATGCTGGCGAGTATTTTCACATCGAGGAAGGCTGGGAAATTGATGGCCCGATACGTGTGAAGATAACTTACTCACCAAGCACAGATCGGACTAGCGCTAGGTATTCTCCTCTGCCTAGCGATAAGTTCGATATAGATAATCCATACGAGTACCCTTGTGCTTCGTGTGGTGCTGAGCGCCATGTTCCATGTGTGGGAGATGATGCTAAATGTTCCTTCCGTGTATTCCTAATGAAAGGCGGTATGCTGTGAGTTTTTTCCCGAAGTTCAGGAACGAACCATTGTGTACAAACTCAGACACACCTGACGATTGGTTCCCTGAGTTTGATCTTGTGCGTGGTGATAGGAAGGGTATTCGTGATAGATACTCATACACACCTAGCGCCATGCGTGCAAGAAACACATGCTTAAACTGTCCTGCGTATGAGGAGTGCTTAGAGTATTCCTTACAATGGACTGATCTCGTAGGTATATGGGCAAACCTAGATACGTATGAGCGTAGAGAGGAACAACGTGCGAGAAATATACAAACAACAAGTTTGACTTTCACGTATGATAATCCACTAGATATAAACATCGTGCCTAGAATACACGATAGAGATGAGTGGGAAAATGAACTACAATAATGATGAGTTCACACAGGAAACTGTGTGGGAACAGTTGCGTATAATAGCGTGGATATCTTTCACCACGCTAGGAGTTTTATGCGCAATACTTTCGGTGGCGCTATGATGTGTAGATATTGTAAGCGCCAGCGAGAGGCTGGCATACAGGATAATATCCCTGCGTGCCATGCTTGCTACGTAAAGAAGGGTGGAATAAATGAGTGATTTACATACCTATCGAGTAAAGGCTAAGTGCATGGTTAGTGTCTATCAAGACATAACGTGTGATGACGTGGAGAGAGCCGTGTACTTAGCCCTCGATGCAGTTAATGAGTGGAACGTTTATTCGCTAGACGAAGCCGAAGTCAAGCGTGTACTAGAGGTGGAAAGGATAGACTAATGAGCGACAAGTATGAAGAAAAATACGTGCTACGTGTGGAATTAGTGGCACGAGATGGCGTGTATTACGAAGGTATCTGTAATGTACAAAATCTAATAGATTACAAATTGCGTGATTACTTTCACGTAAAGACTACTGAAATCAAGCAAGTGGTATCTGCCTAATACCACGTAAAGAAACCCTCACGACTCCTTGCGTGGGGGTTTTTTTATTACCCAATTACCGACCTTATGCTGGCACACGCAATCTGCGTATTCACAAACGTTGTGTCTTTCGTGTGCTAAATCCTCACGCCCATACGAGTTCATAGTGCCACCTTGTTTGCATGGATCACAAATCACGTGTATCACACACCCTTACGTGTGCACACGGGAGCCACACGGGAAAAAGTTTGTGTTGGTTCATTACATATCTTGCTGTCACACGTCCTCATCTACTGTATCCTCCGTGACTTCCTCGTTTACTAACTCAATTTCCTCACTCACGCTTATTTCTTCCTCAGTAAAATCTCTTTCTTTGCGTGGATAATTACCACCAAGAAAGTTTAACATACTTTTTAATGCTCTGTTTACACGCATGCGTACAGCATCTTGCGAGATAGATAACTCTGAGGCTATTGCGCCTAACTCTAGTCCACTTGCGTATCGCAAGATCACGATATCTCGCTGTTCCTTGTTTAATTTACTGATTGCTTTCTCAATATCAGAACAGATTGCAGGCCAGTTATTGCCCTCAGATGCAACCTTTTTTACGTTAGTCACACTCAAATCGTTCATGACAGGAGCCTCACGATTACCCGTTAAAACAGCAGGAATCAGCGATTCTAGCATGTTTTTATCGTAATAATAGTTATCTTCTACACGGAATCCAACCGACTTTGCCTTCTCTTTCTGACAGTAATCTTTGGCAGCATTACGTAGTGAGCGTGCAACGAGTTTGGTGGATTGCTTGCTGTCATGTGAATCATGCCAGTACTTAACTTTGTTTGGATGCGTAAGAAACCATAGCCATAACTCCTGACGTAAGTCATCAACATCTACCATGCGATACTTACGAGAGAACTCATAGGCAATAGATGAAACTACGCCTTCATATTCCTCGATGAATCTTTTTACCATCGCCATGTCTTGCCCTCAACTGTGAAACTATTTTTAACGATAGGCACAATTTGGGGAGTTACATTTTTACCATCCACATGCAAGATACCAAACCCTTGTTGCCAAGTGAATAATCCTGCTTTAATATACTTCGCATGCCTAACGTTCATGAGATGTCCAACTTCCATGCCCCATATAGCACGAGATCCATTAGCCCAAGCCTGAGTGTAATGAGCCAATCCCATACGATGAGTGTGTCCACACACGACAGACATGCCACTTCTCTTTGCGAGTCCGAGAGCAGTAGCACCTGCTGTTGGTTGTACGTTACCTTCATCACCGTGCATGAGTAGCCAACCTGGGGCTATCTCTACAGGTCCATGATAATACGTAATACCCAAGTCATCTAACTTAAGAAACTTCTCAATTTCTAACTCTGGTAGTCCTAAGAACCCAGGAGCAGATGAGCGTATCTTGTTGAACAACCTGTCTGAATGGTTGCTACGTACAATGGTATCGATAGTTAAATCTTCTAGTAACTTAACAGTTGTATCTCTATCTTTACCTATTGATCTTTCCCACTCAAGTTCAGTCCCTTTTGCCCAACGACTGATCGACTGGAAATCTATTTCATCTCCAACCGATACTACTGAATCTGGTTGATAGGCATAGATGAATTTCTTGACGGCATTGACCGCATCTACGTCGTGAAATGGGGATTGTAAATCAGAAATCACGACTATGGCTTTACTCATTTTTTCTTTGCTCGTCTCTTATTTTCTAAGCCTACATTTTTCTTCTTAGACAAGACCCGTAGGTTAGATATCTTGTCGCTACCTTTACGTCCACGATTATCTTTATGGTCAACCTCTTGGTTACGCTTCAACTTCTTGCCAGTAGCCTTCTTGTAATCAAGACGTGCTTTATTGGTAGATGTTGTTTCAGTGCTTCCATCCTTTTTCTTACGTTTAATTACGTAAATAGGACGACCACCATTTTGTTTACTTCCTTTGTAAGGTCCGAATATTTTCATTAGTCGCCACACTCACATACAAAGTCGTCATCCATATCGTCAAATGCATAATCGGCTATGCTAAATAATTCGCCTTCTAAAACCTCATCAACGATAGTATCAAGTTCTCCCTGATTAAGTACATACCATTCTGAGTTTCCGTCTATAGCGAGATGTATCTTAAAGAACAAACGCATTAACCACTCAAATGGTTTGCCTAATAAGTATCTTATCATTTATCCCATTTTCCTCTCAGTACCAACAATGCGATTATCGCATAGTTTGCTAAGTCCTTAAATGAATCCTCGAAAGGTTCATGTTCAGGTGCCATATCCCTAACGCTGTCATATAAGTTATTTATACGAGCAGTCTTATCATGGATACGAACTCTTAGGCCATTGATGGCACCACCTGGTGCATTTGCTATGTTCTTTGGGCCGTAATCTTTATGCTTAGACAGCAATAAATCTACAAGTTCTTCTACTGTTTCCCATACACCTATCTCAAAGTCACTTGGATCAGGAATGTTATTATTTATTTTCGTCACTTTTGCCATATTTCTTGAGCATCTCCTCTATACTGTCTATAGTTTCTTTAGTCATTTCCATAGTCTTGGCTTCGTTAATAAACTTATGGAAAGACTGCTCACCCTCAGATGCGTTGACTAATGATAGGACTAAAGACTGAACCATAGCATCAGCACATTCTAAGTGGCCATGCTGTATCTGCTTACTAATCTGTTCAAGGAGTGGGAATAAATCAATACTATATCTGCTACTCAAACGTAAACCCCAACTAAACGAGACATCACAATGCTCCAAGAACATGAATATATCATCGGTCTTAAAGTCACAGTCTCCACACTTAAAGCCTTCTTCTGATGGAATCAATACGGTCATTGTGAGTTACTTATCTTGTTTTGAAAATATTCGACACCGTGCTTTAGATACATAGAGTTAACATCCTCACCCTCTGGCATTTGTACAGTTACAACATTAGGAAGTTCACGAGTTAATGATTTAGAAAAGTCATGTCCAGCCTGATCTCCATCAGCAAACATAAATACTTTATCAAAGTCTGCTAACAATTTAGTGTAATGTTTCTTCCAGTTATTCACGCCAGGGACCCCAACCGAAGGTAAACCACAAACATAATCCAACGTGATGGTGTCAATCTCACCTTCACAAATACAAATATATGACGACGCTTTGAAGAATGACCTAGTATTGAAGAGATGTGTGTTCGCACCAGCCAAGCCCATATACTTCGGCTCTTCCGCTCCCATGGCTCTGAACCTAAGGTCAACCACACCTGTACGAGTGATATACGGAATGGAAAGACGGTTTTCGTATTGCTCATGACCCGTAACTGGATCTAGCACGACGCCCAATCCCACTTTCTTCGCTACCTCCAGAGTGATTCCCCGTTCTGCGAGGTAATCCTCTGCTTCGTGAATTGCTGCTGCGTAATACTTTGCTGCTTTGCCCAGAGATTCTCTCTGCGAACTTGATTGCTTCATGAAACTTTAGTCCCTCCCTCTCCATAATAATTCTATAAGTGTCGCCTTTAACTTGGCAGGCGAAACAACAAAATACATTTTCTCCAGTACTGACTGTTGCTGATCTGTGTGTGTCATCATGGAAGGGACATCTGATTGATGACCATCCACTTCGTTCAGGTACCTTTGCTCCATAATGTTCTAATATATCCTTAATTGGTAGGACATTTACACGTTGTGACTTTCTTGATCCATTGGTCAAAATCTTCCACCACCCATGCTTGATTTATTCCTGCCATTCTACGTTTAATAATAACATAAGATGGCGGCACCTCGCTAATTGAGCGAGCACTTGCGTAGTTCTTTGCTTCAACTACTGCTTCATTCCAGAACTCAGGCAACTTGAGTGCTTTAGTCGCCTTGAGTTCCAGGATATAAGTTTTACCATTGGCCATGACAACAATGTCGCCTTCGTCTTTAGCCCCCGCCTTTGTTAACCTTTCGGCTATCAAACTTTTTGAACGCAACCATTTTAGAACAGTTGTTTCAAACAAAGAACCTTTGCGTCCATTTTTGTTGGCCATTTAGTCTTAGTACCAGCCTTTTCTATCATGATGATGAAGCGCTAAAGTAGGCGTTTTATACCGCTTTTTTATATACTTCAGCCCTAAATCAACTTGTTTGGTTAAGGGTGTATCCTCAGGCATATTGAGCATTTGGGGTATGCCATACGCTGATGACTTTGGGTTATCTGCTGTGTAATCCCAGCGAGATTCTTTAGTCCAAAGAGTGAGTAATGCTTTCCACTCTCGGTCATTCCAACCTACTTGCTTTACTTTCATAAATGCATATTTCTTAGCGAGTTTTTTACTTTGACTAATTGTCAAATTTAAGTCTTTACAGATCGGGTTCATACGGGTTACGTCCGTAATAGACGCAGCCGCAGGTTGATGCCAAGTACCCGCAAAGACCACAAAACACATTAAGATGTATTTCAGGTTGTTTTTCTTCATAGTCTCTCCTCTGTTGGGGCTGTTGCCTTTGTCCCACAGACAGCACACTCCATATCGATAAAGTATGAACTTATTGTATCACTATCGTCATCCCATTCGACGAGTAGTTTCCAGACAAAAGAACCACAAGGACATATCTTGGTAGGTTCACCACGTATGTCCATGGACTCTTTATAATCTGGTTTTAATTCCCAGATATCCTTAGCACTCATATTCTTTCAGGGATATCAGAAACTTCCATCATTTCAGGATTAAATTGTAGCCAGAACGATGTGTCTCCACTTGGATCTGCTTTGCCATACCTGTTTTTAACAGGAGCAACTGCAATATACCCAGGAGCATTACTTCCGACTGTACATATCAAGGCTGGTAATTGTGCTACCATTCCTTGTAACGCTGATCTAGGCTGGCACGGATTACCAGGGTAAGATTCCTTCGTGTGATGAAGGATAAGAACCGCAGCATTAGTATCTCTTGCAAGATATTTCAGTTCTTTAATTGTAGAACGCATTCCTGCGAACTCTTCACCACCATCATTAGCGATATCCATTAGGTTATCAACTACGATTAAGGTTGGTGGACAACCCCATAGTTCCTCAAAGGCAGAAACTTCTAGATCTAAATCAACCAAAGTAGGGGCTGACTCAAATGACCAGAAGATATGTCCTGAGTTTTCGTTGATTACTTTCCGTGATTCATCAACATTTTCTATGAGCATCTGTTCAGCCACGGATTGTGATTGACCAGAAATCATTGATAGCAGACGCATAGCCATTGTATGTGCATTAGTATCTGCGCTTATGTAAAGCGTTGGAACTTTTGTCCGAAGGGCAATCGCAAGGGCAAGTGTTGATTTACCTGCCCCTGGAGTGCCAGCAATCATAGATACCTCTGCCCGTCTAATAACAATCTTATTGATATCAAAGGTACGAAATACTGTCGGCAATGGTTCGCCACCAATATCTTTACTACCTACTGCACGGGCTAAAGTTCTCATTGTTTAAAACGTGCTCCATTCGGAATCAGTACGTCGGATCCATACTGGCTCACATTGATCTGGAGTACCCTTTGGTGATGGACACATGAATGCTTTCCATGGTCCTTTAGCACCAGCACCTGTACGTTTTGTCATCTCACCATGCTTACAAGAACGACCTGATGGTCCAGTACTTGGTGTAAATGTTTGTGTTGGGCTTGATACTGGTCTAGCACCTAGACCTTTTGCAAGGTTACCAACTGCCTCTTCATATGAAGCAGGTGCTCCCTCTACTGATGTTGCCATAGTTGAGATTAAATTCTCAGCCCCGACATCACCTAATATATGAGTCAAGTTTTGCTTGAACTCATCGGCACTATCACCAGCGATCACAAAGATGCGACCATCTGGTAATTTACTACTAACTTGGAAGTTAGCATTAGCCATTGTTTTTCTCCTTTTCTGTGTATTTACCGTTCATAAACTTACAGTAGGATAGCACACCACAACGTCCACAGTTGGACAAATTAGGCAAGAATATTTCAGCCTTACGTGCTCTATCAAATTCAGAGTAGATATGTTCTACCTCTTGAGTAGCAAGATGTTCTAGACTCCAAGTGGTTACATGACCAGTGCGTGCATCCCAAAAACCTGCTTTGTCCACTTCAAGGCCGTCCATCTTGCGCAAAGCCCACGCATAAGTTGCAAGTTGAAGTGGGTGTCTTTGAGATGACGCCCCTGTCTTAATGTCTAAAAGGACTATCTTACCATCGTAATCCGTCATCACTCGGTCAATGGCCATCTTTACAACAGTATCTACCAAAGGAACCTCATACTGTTTTTCGATGTAGTCCTTATAGACACCCCACCCATTGGAACGAAACTCTATCCAACGTTCTAGCATCCATAAACCTTCTCCGTACCACCAAGACATATCTTCCCTCTTGATGTATTCCCAAGCGAGCATGTCTCCGTGTAGTTCTTCATCTTCTTTTACTTGTTGAAACCAAGCATCATTCCAAATAGTTTCGGCAAACCCAGGATTTAGATCATACATCTCGGTAGCCCTATGGACAGCAGACCCACCCGTAAACCAAACAGCATGTTTCTCAGGTACGCCTTGTAGTTTTGTTAAGTTGTATTTCCATCCGCACTCTTGATAAGTACCCAGAGCGGAATAGGATATATGTTTAGGTAATTCGTTCATAACAGAACCCTACCACACCCTATTGGCTATCGCCAATCGAGCCCTGCCTGAACCCTGAAATTAAGAAATGCCCCCCTACCCCCCATAAAAATTATGAGTGGTCAGGGAGGCTGGTTAGGCTTTTGCCGTCACCCGTCAATTGAAGTTTCTGCCCCACGGTTTCCCGCAGGGGTAAGATATATTAAAATTATAAATCGTGCAAAACGACAAAAAGCCCCCTGTCCTAGGGTGGTTACCTTAGGTAGGGGGACTTCGTGTCTTAAAACGGCCTTTAAAGGCTATTTAGGGGTATTTATTTGGTACCCAAGCCATACTCTTTTTCGGTCTTATCTGCCCATTTAGCCAAAGGTCCTGCTATAGAGCCGATTAGGATTGCATACTCAGGAGCAAGATCGGCAGCAAGTGCTAATCCCATAGTTACTGCTGATGCTAGAACAGCACGTAGGTAAGACTTAAAAGCAGCCTTAGTTTTCTTGCTCTTCAATTTAGCAATTAGATCTTTCATATCCATCCTTTAAGGGCGTGCAACGCCCATTACTAGGGAGTAGGCACGTTTCCTAAGATACACACCATCTCCATTTGACTGACTTCCTTTACTGCCACTAGAGGTGTTACCCTCAATAACCGTAAGGAACTTTTTTCCATCGTTACTGGCGCATATTCCAACATGGTCAGGTTGTGCGTCACTATCGAACTGGAAGAATACTACATCACCAGGTTGAGCCTTGCCAACTGGGACTATCTTGCCTTTTTTGGTAAACCACTTAAGTCCCGCATCGCATGATGCAAATCCCTTACGGGTCTGTGCTGCTACCTTAGATACTATCCCTGCTTTATCAAATACCCAAGATACAAACATAGCACACCAAGGTTGGTTATTAGCACCATACCATTTGCCGTACATATTATCGTTATTTTTGCCTACTTCGGTATATCCAATTTGAGATTTGGCTATATCAACTACTGTCATATTGACCACCATCCATTGAAGCCAGCATCAGGATTATCCTGTAGCCACTTCTCTCTTAGTTCATTCTGCTTAGGCCAGCATATATCATGTGGCTCACAGCCACACATCTGGCAGTTATTGTCTTCCATTTTGAATCAAAATCTGGTAGAGGGTGTCTACTTTTTCCTCTAGCCTGCCAACCTGGTCACGGAGACTTGAGCCCCCATTGGGGCGAAGTTCAGATAAATAGTGTTTAACTAAGTGTCTTACACCTATTGCTAAAGAACCTAATAATGTGGTTATGGCTACCGCAAATGCTGCCCAATCTTGTGCAGACATTATAAGACCGTTCTAACTGTGATAGTTAATAAACCGCCAAACCCATCGTAACGAGCACTAGGTGGCGTCTTACGAACAAATGAAACTTTCTCGACCAAGGCTTGAACCCTTTCTCCAGTAGTAAAGTCTTGAACATTAATAATATCTCCAGCGGCTTCTATATCTTCTAAGTTTTGGATACGCTCCCAAGCACGGCCTTCATATCCAGCCAGTACATTATATCTATCGGTTTCCACATCGAAACACCAAACAGGGAACTGAATCAACCTTTGGCGTTTAGTTGCTGGAAGAGATTTTGCCTGAAAGCCCTTGAAAGTTGGGCCAAGACTGGTATTGCTTGCGCTACGTGAGAGCGTAAATTTATAAGATATAAACTCCTGTGGTCCTTCTGGACTGTTTGTAGCAGCCTCAGGTGTACCAATAGAAGAGTTGTAAGTAATAATTGCATAAGTATTATTGCTTGAATCTACAGTTGCTATATCCATAGCACCATTAGTAAATATACCACGGCCACGAATGAACTTATAGTTTTTAGGTTCTAGTGTTCCATAACGAATAGCACCTGTAGTTAGGTAACCATTAGATTTTTTAACACTAGGTAACTCTCTGTATACGTGTCCATCAGTAGAATTATAGGCTGTACAAAATGCTAAGTTGTCGCTAGAACCAAAAAATGCTACACCAGTAGTGTAATGTTCTGTTGCTTGGGTATATTGTAAATCATTAGCATAAGCAAATCTTAAAGATTCACCCTCTACTGAGGTACTTAAATCAATGCGGATAAGACCAGCATCTAGTGAACCAATACCTGTAGCACACCATACGAAACGATCACGAGCAGCAAAATCATAGCAAGGCTGTGATGTTTCCACAATAAGTGGACCATAAGATATAGAACCGTCTTGGTCATTTACAATACCAACACGGACACCCTTATTGGTTCCAATCATCATATATCCTAGGTAATAATAAATGTCATAGACAATTTCACCAGGAGGAAACTCAGCAGATACGATTGCTGAAGTCAATGTTGGCATAGAGCCAGATGTATTACTTAAAGTATACTTTTGAATAGTTGAATGTATACCATTATGCCCAGCAGTATAAATAGCAGGACCTGAAGCAGTAATACCTGTGTAAACATAAGTACTTACAGGATTTGTATAAAGAGCAGTAGGTAGGGCAGTAGCGTTAGGAGCCAACTCGTAAATCTTATTATCGATACACATAACAATGCGGTCTTTTACATACTCTAACAGGGCATCTGTTACGGTAGTTCCTGTAACATAAAACATAGTGCTTACATCAGAAGTGTCAGCAGCATGTCCAGTCAAAGGTTTTTTGTACATATGCAACTTTGTTGCACCACCTTGAACCGAGTTAGTTACCCAAAAGGCAAATGTACCATCATCACAGATACCATATACAGGTTCTGCTGAACCAGAGTTGTAATCAATAAAATGAGTTAAAGTGCTTTCAACACTTCCTACTGGAGATACTGCTGCAGATGTTACGTTAGAAGCAGTTTTAGCATAGGTAAATGTTGTAGTTGTAGGCACTGTAGTAATAGTGTAAGTACCATTAAAGGTAGCATCTACACCAGTAATTACTACTTCCATACCTACTGAAAGACCATGAGCAGCAGAGGTAGTTAATGTAGCCACGTTTGAGGTTAAGGCTTTATTACTAACAGAGGCTGTTATAGGTTGATAAACCTTATCTACATCATATCCATCATGAAGTAATACGGCATCTCTGTCACTATATCTAATAGAACGAACATGCTGACTAGGCTTGCCATTTGCTTGTAGGGCAGTAGTTATCTCATGATTTTCGTAAACATCATTTAATAAAGATACCTGTCCCTTTGTCCAAACATCTACACCTTGAGAGTCGGTAAATCTATAGTTAGTAGATTCTCCCGAGGTTGGGTCATAAAACTTAATACCAGTACCACCATGAAATGATGACTGAGAACGAATCCACCAACCAGTTAGAGATTGCTCTCCTGGTTCTTTGGAGTTGTCAAACTGGTCTTTACGATAAGGCGCAGTTTCTCTTTGATACGGATTAACATCCGTAGGTGCCAAGATGAAAGGTTCTCCACCAATAGCAACATCATAGTCTTCTGCGTTATTTATCCAAAAACCAGCAATACCAGGGTTACCAACGTTGAGGGGTAACGATTCGGTAATGTCTTTGCCAGCCACAGTGCTCCTTAAAGTTTAATTAAATTATTCAGATACAACAGGTGCTTCAAGTGCTGCTGCTTCTTTAGCAGCCTGCTCTGCAGCGTATGCTGCTGCTGCCGCTTCACGCTCTGCAATCTCTGCTCCTGATAATGGAACATAAGATGTAGTCTTCTTCTCGCAATCGTATATAACTTTCATATTACTCATTTACGATAGCCTCCCAATCCTTCTTGTCTTCATTCCAAGAGTACATAACGCCATCTGTAGGGTAAGCAACTGGTGCTTCCCAACGGCAAGTATCCTCATCTAGCAACCAAGAGTCATAAGGCTTTGGCGCTATAAAGGCATCTCTTACTGAGTCATAAGTAAATCCAACTCCTGCATAATTCTTTCTTATGCGGTTGTTGTATGAGGTCTGAACCCAAGTACCACCAAGACCTAAGTCATTGGCTAGGTAATCCTGTCCTCTATCCTCTGCGTTATCAGGTACAACTAATACCTGAGTAACGATATTGTTTTCATCTATCTGTGCGAAGTGTGCCATTATTCTCCTTTAGATTGCATATCTTATTATTACTAAACCAGAACCGCCATTAGCGCCAGGTCCACTATAGGCAGAAGCACCACCTGCACCGCCACCAGTATTTGCAAGACCTGGATTTGTTGAAACTGGACCACCTATACCATTTGCTCCTGCACCACCACCTCCAAGACCACCTGCTCCTGCACCTGATGTTTGATTAACATTATAGGCACCGCCACCGCCTCCACCTGCATAATAGTAATTAGAACCTGATGCTTGCCCAGTTTGAGTTGCAAGAGCCATAGCGTTTATTAAAGATGAAGTACCACCGATACCGCCATCACCTGATTTAGTAAAAGTTGCTTGTGCTGGAGCAGCACCTTTACCGCCTCCACCACCAGTTCCGCCATTTGTTGAACCTGATGCACCACCACCAGCATTACCTTGTCCTGATGTTCCAGCAAATCCAGTTGTGTCAATATCTGTACGCCCACCACCTGAACCGCCTGTTGAACCACCTGACCTGTTATTACCGCCGTAAGAACCAGTACCACCGCCAACACAAGCAGTTAAAGAACCAAATTGTGAATTACCTCCATTTGTTCCAGCGCCTGAAGTACTACCATTACCGCCAGCACCAACTGTCACCGTGTAATTAGTAGCAGTTAAAGATTGTGATGTAAATTCTAAAAGGCCACCTGCGCCAGCGCCAGCACTAAAATTATTACCAGTACCACCACCACCAGCAACTACTAATATGTCAGCGCTGATTGCAGTAGTCGGAGTAAATGTGCCTGAGAATGGGAACATATGGTAGTTGTAGGTACCGTCAGAGGATACGATTCCACCAGTTGCTTTAGTTGTGCTAGTTACATTTGAGATGCCGTATAGGTAGAAGGTTGAGCCTTCGTCAAAAGTTGACGATGCCGATGCGGTTAAAGTTATTGTAGTTATTGCTACATTTGATGGAGGATTGTATAAACCCGCAGTCAAATACAAATAAGCAAGAGTAGCATTATTTTCTATAGCAGACTCAAAAGAAACTGACTTAGCATTAGTACTTGTATAGTTAGGAATATACATTTCCGAATTAGAAAAGGTGTTAGCGGTAGCATTATCGGTAGGTATATCAAACCGCTCCAAACGGGTGCCAGGGTCTGAGGTGCTTCTAGTTCCGCTTCCGTCACCCTCAATCATTCGGGTTGAATAATAAGAACCGCTATCTCCATTAAAAGTAACATAGGCAGATGATGAAATATCGGTACCAGTTCTTGTTGACCTTGCTGACATTACTATCTTCAAATCAGTATAAGTTTGAGGAATAGTTCCAGTTGCGGGCAGAGTGACGGATGCTGCTCCGCCTGAACCAACGGTTACACTTGTTATTAATTCCATATTTGTACTCATTAGTTATTCTCCCTTATGCCAAATATCTGATTACAATAATACCGCTACCGCCGTTGCCACCAGGATTAATATTGCTTACATTACCTGCGCCACCGCCACCAGAACCAGTACTAGATATACCACTTGTTGGATTACCTGAACCTACAACTCCTTGGCCTCCACCGCCAGAACCAGCAGCGCCAGCAGACCCACTTTGTCCACCACCACTACCACCACCGCCGATGTAGCCAGATACTCCTAGTCCAGTTGAAGTAAGTACTGAAGACAATGCTCCCCAGTTAGTAACTGTATTTACACCAGCACCACCTGCACCAGTTGTGCTAACTGTTGAGTTTCCTCCTGCAGCGCCTGCACCTCCACCGCCACCAGTGTTTGTCCAAGTAGCATTATCGGAACTACCATTACCGCCATTAAAACCAGCAGTGCCAGTTCCTCCCACATAAGTTCCATTTGGATAGCCACCACCGCCCCCACCAGATGCGCCAGTTCCACCATTAACAGTTGAACCATAGCCTCCACCTATTGCTTCAGATAAAGATGCAAATTTAGATAAAGAACCATTAGAACCATCAGTAATATTTGAACTTGCTCGTGCACCAGCACCACCTGCTGCAACTAAACAAGTGTAAGATTTAGTAGTTAATGATTGAGAAGAAAATGCCCTAACTTGTCCAGCACCACCACCGCCACCTATATATGAGGCACCACCACCACCGCCACCAACTACTAATATATCTGCTGTTAATGCTTGGTTAGGGATAAAAGAACCTGATGAGGTGAAAGCGTGGTAAACATAAGTACCATCAGAGGTAACAATATTTCCACCTTGAGCCTTCTGAACCTTATCTCCTACTTGGATTCCGTAGATTGTAAAGGTTGAGCCTGCTGCATAATTGCCAGTATTCATTATGGCAGTTATTTCAGTAATAGCAGCAGTATTACGCCATAAAGTAGCAATAGCATCTGTTCCTAAAGCAGCCTGATTTGCTCTAGTTAATTGAGTTTTATAGGTTGTTGAATTTGAATAATTTTGAATATGTGTAATGCTATTGTAGTTAAATTCACTAGAACTTGTTTGTGCATTGTAGTTTATATTTGCTGCACTTTCATTATTACCTCTTGCTGAAGAAGCGGCTGAACCATTACCCGTTAAAATAGTACGAGAATAGTTAGAACCACTATCTCCATTAAATCTTAAAGAAGGAAAATTAGCAGTTGAACCTTTTACATTTAAAACCAAAACTAAATCGGTATAGCCTTGTGGAATGCTGGAGAAGGTAACTGATGATGCTGCGCTACCTAGTGTCTGAGATGCTATCGGTTCGTATGTACTCATTTATGCTCCTTTAATTCCGTAAAGTGAAATTCGGCTGTTGGGCGTAAAGTTGTAAGTAGTAAAACTTAAAGCAATAGATGAAATTGCTGCGGTGGTTTCATATAAATTTGAGTTTAAAAATATTCCACCTGAACCATTATTATCAACGCCGCCTAAAGTCCTAATTGTTTTATTTATTGAAGTATTTGCATATTCTAAAATATCCACAATTGCTGCATATTGTTGAGTATCTGAACGACCTGCTTGATAAGTTAAAAGATTTGTAGTATTTGAAGTGGCAGCAGCAGAACTTCCATCAGCATAAAGCCAATGATAGCGAGTTGAATTAACTGAACCATTTAAAACCATTTTCATATTGTCTAAACCAGTTAAATTATTGTAGGACATACGAATTTGTAAATGCTTATAAGTTGATGGAATAGAACTAAAAGTAATAGTTGAAGTACCACCTGAACCTACACTCACCATACCAAGTGGAAACATAGCACCAGTGTCGGGTGGTGTTAAGTGTCCTGAGATACCTGAAGCAATAACTCCTAGAATTGGCATTAGGCAATATCTCCTATCACATACCAAACATCCGAACCTTCATATACTGCAGTTGCAGATGAATATTGAGCACGAAGTTTAGGGGCTGTTGCGGTTGCACCAGTGCTTCTAATAGTAACACCTGCACCCTGTGCAAAGGTAACTTGACCTGCACCTTTTTGAATAATATTTATTTGAGCACCAGTTGCATAAGCAACGGATGAGTTAGGTGGAATAGTAACTGTAATTGCCGAAGCATTAGATGCAGTTACAAACTTACCATTGTCAGCCAGTACAAATGTATAAGTAGTACCAGTCTGAGCATTAATTGCTAGGTTAATCTTAGGGTCAGTTAATGTCTTGTTAGTTAGAGTATCTGTGCTACTAGCAGTAACTAATCCAGTTAGTGTATTACTTGCAGCATCAATAGTCTTATTTGTAAGAGTCTGGCTACCAGTTAGAGTTGCAACAGTTGAGTCAATACTCAAGGTAGCAGTACCACTAGAGGCTGTACCAGTCAAACCTGTGCTGGCTGTTACCCCCGTAATATCTGCTAAAGCGTTATCCGCATTGGTTCTAGCACGGGTCATTAGGCTATATCTCCAATCACTAGGAAAGTATTAGATGCGGTACATATGATTGTACCTGTTGAATATTGTGCCCTAAGTGTTGGGGCTGAGGCTGTTGCTCCAGTAGATACAATAGTTACTCCAGCACCTTGTGCAAGTGTTACTCCACCAGCACCCATCCTAGCAATATGTATCTGTTGTCCAGCAGTAAATACTGAAGGAGGTAAAGTTAAAGTAATTGCACCAGCATTAGTTAGAGTAACAAGTTTATTTGTATCTCCACTTACTAATGTATATGTGGTGCCAGTCTGTGCATTGATAGTTAAATCAAGGGTTGAAACTGCACTTAATGTAGCCCATTTAACTCCAGCAGTTTCTGCAGAGTCAGCAACTAAATATTGTCCATTAGTTCCAACTGCAAGTCTACCTACTGTGTCAGAGGCTGTACCTACAAGTAAGTCGCCTTTAGCATCTACTACTGTAGTAGTTAATGCATTGGCTACGCTATATGGTGTCGCAGATAAAACCTCTACAATATCTCCTGCGGTAAGAGCAGCCACACCTGTAATGCTTGAACCATTGGATGCTGTGTAATCAGAACCTCTAGTTAACAATACACCATTTAGATATACTTGCTCATATCCTGCTGTGTAAGATAAAGATACAGCATTGTCATCTGCACCATTAAGTGTAGTCTCACCACCTGTTGCAGTTTTAGTCCAACGACTAAATGATACTGCGGAAGTAATACCTTCCCAAGCAGTAGCAACTGCATCGTATACCTGCATAGCACCAGTTGTAGTATTAAAGTAAAGAGCACCAGCAGTTAAAGCATTACCATCATTATCTACAGATGGAGCAGATGCTTTAGCACCTAAGTATCTATCATCAAATGAATCATATGAGGCTGCAGCAGCAGCGGCACTTGCAGCAGCGGAAGCAGCATCGGCTGCAACAGTTGGGGCCACAGCATCTACATAAGCCTTAGTAGCAGCGTGTAAATTTTGAGTAGGAGCACCTGATAATGTCAGAGCACCAGTCATTGTAGAGCCAGCCTTTAATACTACCGTATCTGAGAAGTTGGCTGTGTCATTAAGAGCAGCAGCAATCTCATTAAGAGTATTTAATGTGCTTGGAGCACCATCAATAAGAGCGTTAATCTCAGTATCTACATAACCTTTAGTTGCTGCATCAGTAGATACAGAAGGTGTAGCAAGATTGGTAATGTTTTGGCTATTGACAGATAGTGCACCAGTAGGTGATGCCATCTGGTCTAGGCGAGATGTGCGTACTTGCGTATCAAAATTAGAAATAGTGCTAGCAGTTTGTGTGCCAGTATGGTTAGCACGAGCAAATGGGTCAGCAGTTAACTTAGCAGCAGTAATAGTTCCATCTGCAATATCAGCAGCAACGATAGTTCCATTTACTATGTCAGAAGAAGTAATAGTTCCTGCAAGGTTTAACTTACTATATGAGATAGCAGCAGAAGCATTAATGTCTGCGTTAACAATTGCACCAGTACCAATAACAGTAGTTAGGCTTACATTGCCAGAACCATCAAAGGATACAGCAGATGCCTCTACATCTCCAGTCAGTTGGAAGTCACGGGCTGTAGTTAAAGCATTGGCAGTAGTAGCAGTAGTTGCTGTGCTAGCAGTACCTGTAAGGTTAGCGGTAATAGTACCTGCAGAAAAGTTACCTGAAGCATCACGAGCCACAATGGCTGATGCTGTGTTAGCCGATGTAGCGGTAGTAGCAGAGTTGGATACCTTAGAAGCAGTTGAAATAGTGGCTAACTTAGTATCTGCGATAGCAGCACTTGCGTTGATGTCAGCATTAACAATAGTGCCGTCAATAATCATTCCACTAGTTATCTTTGCAGTACCACCAGTATCTGCAGTAGTAACTACGTTAGCAATAGTTAACCCGTGTGGATTTGTTGTATTTCTAATGTGAGCATCAGCATCACGGAAGTCACGGCCAATAGCCATGTGACGAACTGCAGCACCAGCAGAGTGGGCAATAGCAGTAGATGAGTCAATATTTCTTTGAATTGTTAAAGTATTGTTACCAGGAGCACTAGGGTTAACAACCTCTACAATTTCTTCAAGTGCTGTATCTGGATCAATGACAACTACAAATGTTTCACCAGCAGCAGGTGTAATTGAAGCAAGAAGACCAGAGGCGTTGACTACTGTCATTGTGCTAGCACTGTTATTAAGTGCTGCTGCTAAGGTAGTTTCTTGTGATATGGATGAATATAGTCTAGTTGTCATTAGTACCTCGTGTAGTGGATTTTAGTTGGGTAAACATCTCGGAGTTTTTCTGACTCTTCTGTTAATCTTTGTTGGAACAGAGCGAGTAAGAATCTAGCGGTTGAAGCACCAGAACCATATTGGATCTTGGTATCTGTTTGATCTGCCTCAGCAGATGTATAAGTCAATCTGCCTGGATCAATAAATGATGCTAGGCGATAAGCAGCACCGTACAGGATTACATCTTTACAAGATGAAGGTAATCCAGTCACAGATTCAAAAACCGCATTAGATGCGGATGCAGATAAAGTTGTAGGTTTCTTAGTATAAAAAATTTGTACCGTTCTGCCAGGGGTAATAGCATCATAAACGGATAGGCTTTGTCCTGTTGTAAAGGCGGTAGCGTTAGCCATTGGATCTTGGCGCCATGATTTAACAGGTAGCCATTCATTAGATGGACCAGTTACCGACCAAGTTACTGATAGAACTGTTTCCACATCAGCAGGTACTTGGTAGGAAGTCTTAGTTGCCACCAATGTAAAAGTAGTGCTTCCAACTGCAAATAACTTAGGGAAGACTGCATCAATAGTATCGTTGATAGCCTTTTTTACAACTGCCTTAGGAAACGACGGAGCGATTGTAACTTTTGTATCAGTAGTATGAGTAGCAGCAGTAGTGCCATTGTAGCCACGGCCATACGGAGGAACCGTCGCAGTATTTGAAACACGATCATAAGTATCAATCCAAATCAATTCGTCGTCAATTTCAATCAGACCCTTGCCAATGTTGCTAACACTTGCGAGGTTAAGTGTTGTGCTTGATGTAGTAATATTACCTGTTAGGTGTGTAGTTCTATCTTGTCGTAAAGTATAACCTGCAAGATTAAGTAACACATCATCTATAAGATTGGCATAGGTCGTTGTCATTAAGAGGATATCCTTCTAAGCGCTTCTGTTGCCTCTAAGTCACTTGTTGATGCAAGTAAGTTACAGACACCGTTAATGTCTAAAAATGTTTTTGGATCTGTCTTGCCAGCCTTACGATTGAGGGCGCCTTGAACATCTAAGTTAGTTGTGCTAGCCCAAACATTTGCTGCTTCGTTATCACCTTTATATGCTAAAATAGCAGGATAAGTGCCACCATTAGCAAGACGATTTAGTTCAGCGCTAAATGTAGAACCGAGAGTTCCAATTGCCATTGTTTTCCTCGCTATCTATAGTTGGATGTTTTTTTTGCTATTGCTTTTGGTTGTTTAACAAATTGTTTGCCTTTTTTATTACCCTTGGCTTTGGCTCTATTAGTAGCCGCTTTTTCTGCTGGACTTAATGCAGACCAAGCAGCCTTTGGTAAATATCTTTTCTTACCCTTAGATGGCTTACCATCTGAAGTTGTCCACTTTTGCGCTGTCCAATCCTTTAAAGACTTCTGAGATTTAGCAAGTGCCATTACTTGTAACCTCCGCCTGCTTTCTTATATTGCACAGCAAGTAGTTGTGCTTTACGGGCTGACCACTCTCCTGGGTCTCCACCCTTAGAACCAGCCTTAATCTTTTTAAATAATGATGCTCTCATGCCAGGCTTAGTATAGTTACCAGCAGCATTAACTTTAGATTTAGTTTTCTTTTTCATCGGCAATTACAATCCCAAGCCCGAAGCGACTTGTTAATTCTAGAGTTTGGATCTCGTGCTGTTTTAGCAGAAGTCAATTTAGACTTCATACCACACATACGACTACAGAAAGATTTACGTCTTGCTGCAGACTTAGGTGATTTCTTGGCTTGTGCAGCCTTTACAGGAGGCTTTAGGTTCATGCCCTGTGCCTTAGCAGAAGCCCTTCCTCTGGCGTTTAAACCGCCTTTAGGATTCTTTCCCGCTTTCCTCTGCCACGCTGGTGTCGTTGCCATTTTTCTTACCCCCGAATATTGCTCTGTAGTAATT